>Ga0209061_1001496_pt1 | contig 38135 bp, 37 predicted proteins | sample Coa_R1_10_FD_187157 | JGI IMG/M metagenome (GOLD analysis project Ga0209061, IMG submission 187157) | Surface soil microbial communities from Centralia Pennsylvania, which are recovering from an underground coalmine fire - Coalmine... | ecosystem: Environmental > Terrestrial > Soil >... | reverse complement strand
TCATGCTACCGGGAGCGGCGATACGCTTCGAGGCCGGGACGGAACGATTTTTCATCCAGAAATTGCTTCATCCCGCGTTCGCGACCGTGCTCGGGATCCTGCAGCGTCGTTTGATCCATCTTGGCGGCCAAATAGTCGGCCGCGGCGTCCCACGACATCCCTTCGCGAATGTATTTGTACGCGAGCTTCGCTTGGCGCAGCACGGTGGGATTCTTCTCGAGGAGGGTCAAGGCGAGCTTCCGCGTCCGTTCCCGCAGTTGTTCCTTCGGGACGGCCAAGTTGACCAATCCCATCTCCGCGGCACGCCGGCCGTCGAACGTCTCGCCGGTCATGATATAGTACAACGCGTCGCGCTGGTTCATGACCATCGCGACCGCTTTCGTCACGACCCCGGCCGGGATGATCCCCCAATTGATCTCGGAGAGCCCGAAGACCGCATCTTCCGCCGCGATCGCGAGGTCGCACGAGACCAGCGGCGTGAACGCCCCGCCGAAGCACCAACCGTTGACCATCGCGATCGTCGGCTTCGGATACGGCGCGAGCAGGCGCCACTGCCACATCGCGTTGATCCGATAGATGCGGGCGCGCTCGAGGACCGGGAGCCCGTCGGTCGCGCGGAAGTAGTCCTTCAAGTCCATCCCGGCCGAGAACGAATCGCCGACACCGGTCAAGACCAGCACACCGCACCGCTCGTCCGTTTCGAGCGCCTCGAGGACTTCGAGCATCTCGTAGGCCAACTCGACGCTCATCGCGTTGCGCTTTTCCGGTCGATTGATCGAGACCCATGCGATGCCCTCGTCAAATTCGACCAGTACCGTCTTCCCGCCGGGGACACTTGCGCCGTTCATCTTCCTCCCACCTGACTTCAACTATGCTTCGACGGCGACCCGATCGCCGCGCGCGAGCTCGTCGAGCACCGCGATGTTTCGGCGCTCGAGCTCGTCGATATGCGAGCGTACGGCATGCCGGCCGTGGGCGCGCTCGTCGGCGAGGACGTCGCGGAGGTACAGCCCCGTAAACGAGCGTTCGTTTTGGGCGACCTCCTCCGGCGTACCGGTTGCAACGACGGTCCCTCCCCGATCACCGCCTTCCGGTCCAAGATCGATCAAGTAATCGGCGGTTTTGATCACGTCGAGATTGTGTTCGATGACCAAGACCGTGTTGCCGGCTTTCACCAAGCGATGCAACACCTCGAGCAGCTTATGGATGTCGGCGAAGTGCAATCCGGTCGTCGGCTCGTCGAGGACGTAGAACGTCCGTCCGGTCGAGCGCTTCGACAACTCGGTCGCGAGTTTGATCCGTTGCGCTTCGCCCCCCGAGAGCTGGGTCGCAGGCTGTCCCATCGTGATATAGCCCAGGCCGACCTCGCAAACCGTCTTGAGCTTGTTATGAATTCGCGGGATCGAAGAGAAGAGCTCATCGGCTTCGTCGACGCGCATCTCGAGGACGTCGGCGATCGACTTCCCTTTGTATTTGACCTCGAGCGTCTGCGCGTTATAGCGCTTCCCTTTGCATACCTCGCACGGGACGTAGACGTCCGGCAAGAAGTGCATCTCGATCTTGATGATCCCGTCGCCTTCGCAGCCCTCGCACCGTCCGCCCTTCACGTTGAACGAGAATCGGCCGGGGGTATAACCGCGCAGCTTCGACTCGGGGAGTTGCGAGAAGAGCTCGCGGATGTGGTCGAACGCACCGGTGTAGGTCGCCGGGTTGCTTCGCGGCGTGCGGCCGATCGGCGACTGGTCGATGACGACGATCTTGTCGAGCGCCTGCGCTCCCTTGACGCTCCCATAGGTCCCGCCCGCGGGTTGTCCGTGCAGATGCTGGTTGAGCGCCTTGACCAGGACCTCGTTGACGAGCGTCGACTTTCCGCTCCCGCTGACGCCGGTCACGCAGGTGAACGTCCCGATCGGAAAATCGACGTCGATCCCGCGCAGGTTGTTCGCCTTGGCGTTCTTCACCGAGAGCCAGGCACGGGGTGTACGGCGATGTTTGGGGATCGGGATGGACTTGCGGCCCGACAAGTACGCGCCGGTTTGGGACTCGGGATGGCGCATGATCTCCTCGAGCGAGCCGACGCTCAAGATCCTGCCCCCTTCGGCCCCCGCACCGGGGCCGATGTCGACGATCACGTCGGCCTCCCGCATCGTGTCCTCGTCGTGCTCGATGACGATCAGGGTGTTTCCGATGTCGCGCAGCGTCTTGAGCGTCGCCAGAAGTCGGTCGTTGTCGCGCTGATGGAGCCCGATCGACGGCTCGTCGAGAATATAGAGGACCCCGACGAGCGAGCTCCCGATCTGGGTCGCCAACCGGATCCGCTGCGATTCCCCTCCGGAGAGCGTCGTCGCGCTGCGCGCCAGATCGAGATAGCCCAAACCGACGTTCGCCAGGAAGCCCAACCGGGCGCGGATCTCTTTGAGGATTTGATGCGCGATGAGCTCCTCGCGCTCGCTCAGCACGAGCTCCCGAAAGAACGCCTCGGACCGTTCGACGGGAAGCTTGGTCACCTCGTAAATGTTCTTGCCGCCGACGGTCACGGCGAGGGCCTCCGGCTTGAGCCGCGCGCCTTTACAGCTCTGACACGTCGAGGCCGACATGTACTTCTCGATCTCTTCCTTGACGTAGTCGCTCGAGGTCTCGCTGTAGCGCCGCTGCAAGTTGTTGACGACGCCTTCGAAGGTCGCCTCGTAACTCCACGAATGGCCGCGGCGCGACTCGTAACTAAAGCGCTGCTTCTTGTCGCTGCCGTAAAGGATCAGCTCGACGACGTCCTCGGGCATCTTCTCGATCGGCGTCGACATCTTCACCCGGCGGCTGCGCAGCACGCGCTCGAGCTGCTGCATGTAGTACGGATTCATAGAGGGATAGCGGCCCGTCCCCATGTTCTTGCTCCACGGAACGATCGCGCCTTCCTCGATCGACTTGCTGCGATCGGGGATCACCTTCCACGGATCGATCTCGATCTTCACGCCCAAGCCGCTGCACGTCGGGCACGCTCCGTAGGGTGAATTGAAAGAGAACAGACGCGGCTCGAGCTCGCCGAAGGAAAGGCCGCAATAGACGCAGGCGAGGGCCTCGCTGAAGGTGATCTCTTGCCGCGCCGTCGCGGCGCTCCCGTTGGTGCTCGCCGCCGTGTTCGCGGCTTCATAGAGGACGGTCACGATCCCCGACGAGAGGCGCAACGTCGTCTCGACGCTGTCCGCCAGTCGCTTGCGCAGGTCGGGCTTCATGACCAAACGATCGACCACGACCTCGATCGTATGCTTCTTCTTTTTGTCCAGGTCGATCTTCTCGCGAAGCTCGCGTACTTCGCCGTCGACGCGTACCCGCGAGAAGCCCTCTTTCGCGATCTCCTCGAACAGCTTCGCATACTCGCCTTTGCGCCCGCGGATCATCGGCGCGAGGAGCTGCAGGCGTGTCCCTTCGGGCAGCTCCATGATCTGATCGACGATCTGGTCGCTGGTCTGTGCGCTGACCTCGCGGCCGCAATTGTAGCAATGCGGCTTCCCGATCCGCGCGTACAGCAAACGCAGATAGTCGTAGATCTCGGTGACGGTCCCGACGGTCGAGCGAGGATTGCGCGACGTCGACTTTTGATCGATCGAGATCGCCGGCGAGAGACCCTCGATGTAATCGACGTCGGGTTTCTCCATTTGCCCCAAAAACTGCCGGGCGTACGCCGAGAGCGACTCGACGTAGCGCCGTTGCCCCTCGGCATAGATCGTATCGAAGGCCAGCGACGACTTCCCCGAGCCGGACAAGCCGGTGATGACGATCAGCCGATTGCGCGGGAGGGTCAGATCGACGTTCTTGAGATTGTGCTCGCGTGCGCCCTTGATGACGATGGAGTCGAGGGCTCGCGGAGACGCCTGGGACATTGCTTCGAGTTTAGACCGGTTTCAGTCGCGAGGCGTTGCGGCCGTCCGCGGCCTAGATCGGCGGTTCGGCGGTGGGGCCGCGCAGGTTGAGGTATTCCCCGACGACGACGAGCGTGAAGTAGGCGATGGCGAACTGGTCGATGACCGCGCCGACGATCGGCCCGACGAAGGGCGCAAAGCGGAGCGCGGCGATGACGAATCCGGCGATGATCGCGATGACGCCGATGAGGACGACGACGATCACGGTCGTCCAGAAGCGCTTGGTCGCAATGCGATACGACTCGCCGAGCGCTTCGAGGCCTCGCCGCTCCCCGACGACCGCAGCCGGCATCGTGTAGATGAAGAGCAGCACGTACGCGAGCAGCGAGGCGCCCAGCGTCGGGACGGCGAGGACCGCGGCGATCACACCGATGACGAACAGGCCGATCATCGCCACGAAGACGTGACCGGCGTCGCGTTCGAACGCGCGGCGTCCATCGGCGAGCGTCGACGTCCCACGCCGCCATGCCGCCCCCGCCATCCCGGTCGTATAGGCGGTGTTGGCAATAGCTCCCAGGATCGTGATGACCATCAGGACGATCCCGGCGACCGCATGACCCAAAGCGCCGGCTACGCTTGCGGTCGCATCGTCGGACGCCCCGCCGAAGAGGCCTTGGGCGAAACCGACGACGACGCCGATGATCAATCCCGGGACGATCAGGATCCAGTTCCTGGTCAGCAGTTGCCAGGAACGCCCGAAAACCCCCTCGACCGTCTGCGGGTACACGCGTCGTTGCTCCTACGATCCACCGACGAAAACCTGCGCATAATAGTCGGTTTTGGCGCTGTCGGGCCACAGAGATTTTCCGTCGGGGACCTGCGCGATCCCGGCCCATCTCGCCCGCGCATCGACGATCGCTTGGTAATGTCCGGTCTCGCCGCCGGCGACCCGAGTCTGCGCACAGCTGTGGTCGATGTTGCACTTTTCCGACATGAAGGCGCGCTCGATCTGCCGCCACGAGCTGGGCGCGCTCGCGGCCCCGATATTCTCCGCTCCGCGTCCACGCGGCGAGGGGAAGATGCCGCCTACGCGTTCATAATAAGAGAACGCGTCGCCGTGTTTGAAGACGCCGCTGCGCGCCATCGAACGAGCGCGATAGCGGGCGGTCTCTTCGGCGTACTCGTCGATGATCAGATCGCCCGGGACGCCGTTTGCGATCCGATCGGCGTTGAGTTGTCGAAGCCATTCGAGTTCTTCGCGCGTCGGTCGTGAGACGCGGTACGTCCGCTCCGTCGCTCCCGGGGGTACGAGCGTGTGGAGCGAGAGGTGACCATCCTCCGGAAAGATCTCGACGTACGTCCGCCCGGCGCGCGCGCGCAACGGGACGGTGAACGTGCCGTCGGCCCCGGTCGCCGTCGCCTCGACCCCCGGGGGGACTCGCGCCGGGAGCCTGTCCCCGGTGAGGAGGACCGTCCCTACCGCGACCGGGACGCCGGCCAGGGGCGCGCCGGTATCGTAGTCGACGACCCGCCCGATGAAGAGCCCCGCGTCCCGGACGGGGAATGGGCGCGGCGCCGTCCCGAGCAGGACCGGGAGCGCACACAGCAGGGCAGCCAGAGAACGGACGTGACGCATGAGGATCGGTGTCCGGTAGGTGGTCTCCTCCGAGTGGTCGGCGGTTAGGCGGCTTCTCTTAGCGGCCGCTCGACGATACTCCGCCGAGCGGGAGGACGCTCAGCACCTGGCCGATCGTCTCGACTGTCGCATCGGGGGGAGGAGCACCGGCGGGGAGCGCGGCCCCGTGGACGTTCACCCACACCGTGAACAGGCCGGCCTCATGGGCGCCGCGGATGTCGCGTTCGTACCGGTCGCCGACCATCGCGCTGCGCGCCGGTCGGCTCTCGAGCTGCATGCAAGCGTGCGCGAACAGCAGCGGATCCGGCTTCACCATCCCGACCTCGTCCGCGATGAAGATCGCATCGAACAACGAGCCGATCCGTAGCAGCTCGATCTTCTCGCGATGCGTCTCGGAAAAGCCGTTCGTCACCAGGCCCAGCTTGACGTGCCGTTCGCGTAAGGCGCGCAGCAGGTCGATCGCTCCGGGAAAGAGCTCGAGCCGCTCGTTGCGGATCCGGATGTACCGGTCCGCGCAGTACCGGGGGAGTTCGGGATGGTCGAGCCCGACCGAGCTGAGCGCGTTGCGCCACATCTCTTCACGAAGCGGGGCGAGCTTCGTCTTGAGGACGTCGCCCGACAAACGCTGCCAAAACGATTCCGCTTCCATGACGTAGGCCGCTTTCAGCGCAAGCGCATCGATCGCGTGCGCCGCCGCGATCTCTTGGGCGACTTGCTCGGCCGCGCCCCGATAGCATGCGGTGTCGTCGTGCAGGGTATCGTCGAGGTCGAATAAGACCGTATCGAGCCGACGCATCAGAAGCGCACGCGAAACGCGCGTAACGCGTAGGGTCCGATCGTGAACACGAGATGTCCGTCTTCGAGCCGCACGTCGTCGGCGACCTGGCGTTCGAGGGCGTCGACCGCGATCGCCTCGCGTGCGCGGCCGGCGCAATAGAGGCGTGCACGGCGCGACTCGCCGTCGCATTCACGGACCCGCACGACGACGCCGTCGCCGTCGTCGGCCGGCTTGGTCGCAACGACGATGACGCTCTCGTCTACGGGGCTGAACAACGCGACCCGCTCGTCCTGCACGAACAGGCGCCAAGCACGTTCGATAGCGCTCACCGGCGCGCGCCTGAGAGGCGCAAGGGCGAAGGTGAAGCGAGCCTCGCCGAGATCGGCCGCCGGGTCGGACCGGTGCCTCCCGCGCAACAACGAGATCCCCACGTCGACGCCGCCAGCCCGTAGACCGCGGACGCTCCAGCCGTAGACTTCCGGGACGAACAGGGCGAAACCGTCCCCTTCCGCGTCGGTGATCGCGGCGAACCGCTGAGCCGGGACTTCACCCTCTGCGCCGCCGGCGGGATCGCGCGGATCGACCGATCGGGTGATCGTCCCATGCGGTGTCCCGAAGACCGCTTGACGGGCGTCGAGTGCCAACCGCTGTTCGCAGCGCAACAGAGTATCTCGCTCGCGCCAATCGACGGCGAGCTCGACGCGCAGAAAGGGATCGTCCGCCGCCAGCGACAGCTGCATGACGGCGAGCGAAGCGCCGATGCGAAAGCGCACCTGCAAAGCGTCGTCGACGACCTCCGCCCGCTCGGGATCGACGTGCACGCGCCGCTCCTTGGAGCTCCAACCGAGATCTCGGATACCCCGGCGTTCCCGATCGGCGGCATAGGCGCTCAACAGATTCGCCTGCGTCACGACGTTCTTTCCGTAGGGGCTCGCGAGCTCCACGAGCGCGCCGGTCGGCAGCGCACGAGCCCGGACGACGCCGTTGTCGAAGACCCAGCCGCCGTCGTCCCGGACCGGAGGGACGAGTCGAACGTCACGCGGCGGGAGCGCCGATTGCGGTAAGATCGAGGTCGCCGCTTCGACGACGCGGGCGATGATCGCTGCGGCGCGATCGTGTTCGGCGCGCACCTCCTCGTACACCGGACCAGCCGCCGTCCCGCCGATCACCTCGCGAGCCTGAGCGCGCAAGACGATCCTCCACGCGGCGGTGAGATCGCGCCTCAGCGCGTCGATCAGATGCCCCGGTGCGCGGACGGCGACGCACCATGCGCACAATTCTTCGGCCCCCTCCAAGGCTCGCTCGAGCTCCGCGTTGCGCGCCGCTACGCCACGGCGCGGCACTGCGGCGTCTCGCCGGTCTTCCAGGCATAGCTCGCCTTCGTATTCCGGCAGGGTCTGCGCACGTCCGGCGAGCTCCGCGAACCAATCGCGGGCCGTTCGCCACCCCCCGAGCGCCGATAGGCGCTCGAGCGTTCCGTCCGCAGCGCCGCCTCCGTCGCCGATACCGACCAGGAGCGGTTCGTTGCGAGCTCGCGTCTCCCGCATGCAACCGGGGCGCATCCCGCCGTCGTACGCGGCGATCAGCGCCGCGGCGACGCTCGCCCCGTCGGGTCCGCGCCACCGAAACTGCGTGTACGGGAAGCGCCTGGTTTCGTCCCGGTCGCGCCGCGTCGTCATGAATGCGCCGACCCCGGCATGCTGCAAGATCGTCGGCAGCGTGTTGCTGAAGGCGGGGCCGTCCGGGAGCCATGCGATCGTCGGCGCCGCGCCGAGCTGCTCCGTCGTGTACCGGATCCCGTAGACGAGCTGACGGATCAGCGACTCGCCCGAGGGGATGGTGCAGTCGGCTGCGACCCACAACGTCGCGACGCTCGCGTCGAAGCGTCCTGCGTGCACGAAGGCAAGGACCCGCTCGAAAAGTGCAGGTTCGTCTTCGGCGACGAACGCGTAGAGCTGGGGTTGGCTTTGGACGAAGACGAACGCCGGATCGCGCTCGAGCCGATGGATCGCGCTCGCGAACGCCCCTACCGCCTTACGGCGCGCCCGCTCGCAGGTGGACGAACGAGCGAGGTCGAGGCGCGCATGGGCGAGCAAAGGACGGTCCCGAGCCGGGCCGACATCATCGGCCGTAGCGCTACCCGGTCTCCCCGTCCCAGTAGTCCAGGTCGGCACCACCTGCGCCACCGACCATTCGCCGCATGATCCCGCGGGCGAAGAGCAGCTTATCGGAGTCGGGATAGAAGCAGCAATCTCCCGGCTCGTTGTTCGCCAGGGCCAGAACGACGAGTTTTTCCGTCCCCGTATTCTTGAGTTGATGCGCTCCGCGCTCGCCGACCGGGAGCGCGATGAAGTCTCCTTTTCGAATCGGGAATTCGCCGAACGGGAACCGAATCGTCCCGCTCCCCTCAAAGACGATGTAGAGCTCCTCTTCCTCGGTATGACCGTGGATCGGCGACGCCCACTTCCCCGGATCGATCTCGAAGAGCTGATATCCGAGCTTGCGCGCCCCGATCAGCAGACCGATCTCGGCCTGGCGGCGGGAGAAACGCCCCGGCCCCTTACGCTCGACCCAATCGGTCAGCTCGTCGATGTTGATCCGGTTCACCAGGACGTCGCTGCGCGACTCCAAATACTTGCCGATCGCCTCGGTCGCGGAGTGGTAGATGCAGTGACCGTCGCCGACGAGGATGTGTTTGGGCTGCAGCGCCCACAGGCGGCGCAAGCTCAGCGCCGCCCGCCGCGGATCGCCGAGCTTTTCGTCCGCCACCATCCGCAGCGAACCCGGCGGATCGCCCCACAACGCGTCGCCGACGATGACCGTCTCACAATCGGCCAGATGGAGTCCGAACTCGCCGGGCGATTTCATCCCTTCGAGCTGCACGACTCGAGCCCGGCCGATGACGTCGCCGTCATGCAACTCGCGATCGACCTTGACCTTGATCTCGGGGACGTCGAGCGCCGGAGCGGCGACCTTCGCGCCGAGCCGCTGCGCGAGCGAGGCCGTTTCGCGTTCGTGGTCGCGCGTCGTGATCACGATCCAGGCGGCCCCGCCTTCGGCGCGAATCGCCTCCAGATCGCGCTCTTCGAGCGCGAGCGGATCGACGATCACGTTCTCCCCTCCGCGGATGAAAAACGAGTTGAAGAAGAGCGCACGATCGGGTTGCCAACGGGACCACATCGAGATCCCCTCGAGCGAGGTCCGCTGCAGCAGGGTCGCATCTTCGGTCATCATGATCGTCTCATCCCTTCAGAAGGTAAGGCGGTAACCGTCCGTCCCCGACATACAATTGTCGCCCGAGCGGACGTCGGGCTCGAACGTCAGCTGCGTCGATCCGTCGCCCGCCTCGCTCGAGCGCTCGAATGCATACCCAAACGTGTACGACGTCCCGGTGCGCAAGGGCGGGATCCCCTTGGCGTCCTTCTTTTCGCCGTTCTTGTAGATGTCGACGAACTGCAGCGTGTTCGGCGGCTGATTCGCGCCGCGATTGGTCGCCGTGACCGCTATCAGGTAGCGGTTGATCCCCCCGCTTCGGTCGACGCGAACCACTCGCGCCGAGGCGACCGCGAGCTCCGAACACGACCGGCTTTGCGCCAGGAGCAGCGCGAGGACGACCGCGTGCACGGCTAGCTCCCCACCAGCTCGCGCAGTGCGTGGGCGAAGATCTTGGGAGCCTTCCCTTGGAACAGGACGCTCTCGTTGCCGCCGATCTGTTTGCGCAGCTCGAGGAGTTCGTCGCGCAAGGCCGCGGCCTTTTCGAATTCGAGGTTGGCCGCCGCTTCGCGCATCTTTTTCTCGATCTCGACCGCCATCGCCTCGGCGACCTCGCGCGGCACCTTCTCGGCGCGCAGCGCTTCGACCGCGCCTTCTTCGGGAGCCCCGACGAGATCGAGGATATCGCGCACCTGCTTGCGGATCGTGCGCGGTTCGATCCCGTGCTCCGCATTATACGCAAGCTGCATCTCACGCCGCCGCTTCGTCTCGCCGATCGCGCGGGCCATCGATTCCGTCACGACGTCGGCATACATGATCACCTTCCCGTCGACGTTGCGCGCCGCCCTGCCGATCGTCTGAATGAGCGAGGTCCCGCTGCGCAGATAACCTTCCTTGTCCGCGTCGAGGATGCCGACGAGCGAGACTTCGGGAAGATCGAGCCCCTCGCGCAGGAGATTGATCCCGACCAGGACGTCGAAAACGCCGTTGCGCAGGTCGCGCAGGATCGCGATCCGCTCGAGCGTCTCGATCTCGCTGTGCAGGTAGCGGACGCGCAGGCCGTTTTCGAGCAAGAAGTCCGTCAGGTCCTCGGCCATCTTCTTGGTGAGCGTCGTGATGAGGACGCGCTCGTTCTTGGCGACCCGCCGACGGACTTCTTCGATGAGATCGTCGACTTGGTTCTTGGTCGGCCGGACCTCGACTTCGGGGTCGACCAGACCCGTGGGGCGGATGATCATCTCGACGACTTGCGTCGAGTGTTCCACCTCGTACCTCCCCGGCGTCGCCGATACGTAAACGACTTGGTTGATGTGCGCCTCGAATTCTTCGAAGAAGAGAGGGCGATTGTCGAGCGCGCTCGGGAGCCGGAACCCGTGCTCGACCAGCGACTCCTTGCGGGAACGGTCGCCGTGATACATCCCGTGCACCTGCGGGAGCGTTACGTGCGACTCGTCGACGAACAGGAGCCAGTCTTTCGGGAAAAAGTCGAGCAAACACCAGGGGGTCGAGCCGGCTTCGCGTCCGGTGAGGTGACGCGAGTAATTTTCGATCCCGTTGCAGTAGCCGACCTCACGCAGCATCTCGAGATCGTACCGAGTCCGCATCTCGAGCCGCTGCGCTTCGAGCAGCTTCCCTTGGTCGCGGAACCACTTCAAGCGCTCTTCGAGTTCTTCTTCGATCGAGCGGATAGCCCGGCGCAGTTTCTCTTCGGGCGTGATGAAGTGCTTGGCGGGGAAGATCAAGAGCTCGTCCTTGCTCTCGAGGTACTCGCCCGTCAGCTGGTTGACGACGTTGATCGCCTCGACCTCGTCCCCGAAAAATTCGATCCGGTGCACGAGTTCCTCGTCGACGCCGACGAACTCCAGCGTATCGCCCCGGACGCGGAACGTCCCGCGGACGAGGTTCGTGTCGTTGCGCCGGTATTGCATGTCGACCAGCTTACGCAAGAGCAAATCGCGATCGATCTCTTCGCCGACGCGGACCTTCGCCGACATCTCGATGTAATCGGACGGCGATCCCAAACCGTAAATACACGAGACCGAGGCGACGATCAGGGTATCCGGACGGGTGAGCAACGACTGCGTCGCCGAGTGCCGCAGCCGCTCGATCTCGTCGTTGATCGAGCTGTCCTTCTCGATGTAGGTGTCGGTGTGCGGGATGTACGCCTCGGGCTGGTAGTAGTCGAAGTAGGAGACGAAGTACTCGACGGCGTTGTGGGGGAAAAACTCGCGGAACTCGGCGCACAGCTGGGCCGCCAGGGTCTTGTTGTGGCAGAGCACGAGCGTCGGCTTCTGGACCAGCTCGACGACCTTCGCCATAGCGAGCGTCTTGCCGCTTCCCGTCACGCCGAGCAACGTTTGGGCGCGGTCGCCGCGCCGAATCCCCTCGGCCAAGGCCGCGGTCGCCTTCGGCTGATCGCCTGCCAGTTCGTAGGGCGTCACGAGCTTGAAGGGGGGCATGGCGTGAGTCTACGGTATACGATCCGCGGCGCCTTGCCCGCGTTGCGGTCCTGGGTGATTCGGCCTGAGAGCCGCCGCCGGGAGTACGCCTTTTGTCACAAACCGCCGGGAAGCGGACGCGCGCGGCGAGGGGTCGCCGAGCGCCCTGAGAAAGACCCCCTATAGCAAGCTGTGCGCGGAGTGTGTCGGTCGGTGATCCAAAAGCCGCTTTTGTTCAGCGGAAACTCGAACCGCAGTCTGGCGGAAGAGATAGCGAAGAAGATGGAGACGCGGGTGGGTTCCGCGTTGGTCGATCGCTTCCGCAACGAAGAGTGCCGCATCGAGATCAAGGAAAACGTCCGCGGAGCGGAAGTCTTCGTCGTCCAGTCGCTCTGCAACTCCTCGGCCGTCGGGAGCGTCAACGACGCGCTCGTCGAGCTGTTGCTGATGATCGATGCGTTGCGGCGCGCCTCGGCCGCGCGGATCACCGCCGTCATCCCCTACTACGGCTACGCCAAGCAGGACAAGAAAACCAAGGGCCGCGAGCCGATCTCGGCCAAGCTGGTCGCAAACATGCTGCAGATCGCCGGCGCCGCCCGGATCGTGACGCTCGACCTGCATGCCGCGCAAATTCAGGGCTTTTTCGAGGTCCCGGTCGATAATCTCGAGGCCGCGCCGACCCTCTGCAACTATCTGAAGCGACAAGGCTTACACGACGGCAAGATCATCGTCGTCTCGCCCGACGCGGGCGGCGTGCCGCGAGCCGAAAAATTTGCCAAGCGGCTGCACAGCGATCTCGCCGTGATCGTGAAACGGCGCCCCGAGCCCGACGTCTCCGAGGTCACGCATATCGTCGGTGAGGTCCGCGGCCGGATCGCCGTCGTCGTCGACGATATGATCTCGACCGGCGGGACGCTGGTAAAGGCGGCCGAAGGGCTGATCGCCCGCGGCGCGACCGAAGTGTACACGCTCGCAACCCACGGGATCTTCGCCGGCGATGCGATCGAACAGCTCGAGAACTCGCCGATCCGCAAGGTGGTCGTCACCAACACGATCCCGACATCGACCAGCGGTGTCGGGAGCAGCTCCAAGATCGAGGTACTCTCCATCGCCCAGATCCTGGCCGACGCGATCAAGCGTATCACCGCGAACCGCTCGGTCTCCGAGCTCTTCGCGCGCGAGGATCTCGAAGACGAGACCTACCATCCCGTCATCGAGCCGTTGCAGGAAGCGGTCGCGGCAACCCCTTAAGCGATAGGCATGGCGAAAACCAGCAGCAAGAAGGCGCCCAAGGGCGTGACGTTGGCACTGCATCCGCGTCCCGGCTCAGGGACGAGCGCAGCGCGCGCCGAGCGCCGCGCTGGGCGCATCCCCGCCGTCGTGTACGGTCACGGCTCGGAGCCGCTCCCGGTCTCGGTCGAGGCGAAGGCCCTGGCCGAGCTCATCGGGACGGGCCGGCGCAACCAATTGATCGACGCTCAGGTCGACGGCCACAGCGATACCGTCCTGCTGCGTGACGTCCAACGCGACCCGATCACGCGCAGCATCCTCCATGCCGATTTCCAACGCGTCTCACGGACGGAAAAAATCCACGCCACCCTCCCGGTCGTCCCGGTCGGCGTCTCGCCGGGCGTCAAGGACTTCGGCGGCGTCCTCGACGTGGTGACGCACGCCCTCGAGGTCCTCGGACCGGCCGATCGCGTCCCCGAGCACCTCGAGGTCGACATCAGCGGTCTGGGCATCCATGACCACATCACCGCAGCAGAGGTCAAGCTTCCCCCCGACTTTTCGATGGTAACGCCCGGTGGGACGATCGTGATTTCGATCGAGCCGTCGCGGACGGAGCGTGAAGCGGTCGAGACGGCGCCGACCGAACAAGCGCCCGCGGCCGAAGCCTCGACCCCGCAATCATAGCCGAACCGGAACTCCGCATCGTCGCCGGCCTCGGGAATCCGGGGCGAGAATACGCACTCACCCGTCACAATGTCGGCTTCATCGTCGTCGACGAGTTGGCGCGCCGTTTCGGGCTCGCATCCTGGCGCAGACGAGACGGGGCGGAACAGGGCCTGTTGCGCGAGCGCGGGGTCTTGCTCGTAAAGCCCCAGACGTATATGAACAACAGCGGCTCGCCCTTGCGGCTGATCGCCTCCTGGTACAAGATCCCGCCGGAGCGGCTCCTCGTGATCTCCGATGATCTCGACTTGCCCTTCGGGAAACTGCGGATGCGCCGCAGCGGTAGCTCCGGCGGCCATAACGGGCTCAAGTCGATCATCGCGTGCTTCGGCGAAGAGTTCCCGCGTTTACGAATCGGGATCGGCCGGGAGGCCGGGGCCGAGGCGATCGACCATGTTTTGGGCAAATTCTCAGAGACGGAGCGGCATGTGCTCTCCGCCATCATCGCAGCGAGCGCCGACGCCGTCGAGCGCTGGCTCAGCGACGGTCTGGATGCGGCGATCAGGTACGCGAACTCATGGACCCTACCAACCCCTACGTAAGCTTCGGCCGAGTCCTCGTAGTCCTGGGCCTGGCGGCGGTCGCGGTCGGTCTCGTGATGCAATTCATCCCGAGTTTCAGACCCGGACGGCTGCCCGGCGACATCTCGTTTCCGCTCGGGCAAAACGGCCGAGTCTACTTCCCAATCGGGACGTCGATCATGATCAGCGTGTTCCTGACTTTACTATTCGCCCTGTTGAATAGGCGGTAGATTCGTCGAAAAGAGAGGTAAGCAGCCCGAAAAGGAGGACCGTTGGAAGAGTTTCTGGGGAGAACGCTCGTCCTGCGCGTCGACGGTGAGAGCATCGCCGAGGGCACGACCTTGTACGAAGACATCGCCTTCCTAGCGGCGCACCGGGTACGGCCGATCATCGTGGCGCCCGACGCGGAGATCGCCCGCTGGTTGGTTCGCACGATGAACCGGACCAGCGAGATGGCGGTCGGGGTCTCGGGCGCGGACGCCGCTATGCTTCCGGCGGCGTCGCAACAGTCACTCGGCTCGGTCCAAGTCCGGTTGCTGACGACCTTGATGAACGCCGGCTATGTCCCGGTGATCGAGCCGACTGCGCTTGGGATCGCGGGTGTCGACGTCGCGGTCGCTCCCGACCAAGTCGCGAGCGCCGTCGCACGGGCGACCGCCGCGGCCCGTGCGATCTTCTTCCACCAGAGCGGTGGGATCGTCGACGCGGAGACGGAATCGCTCATCGATGAGCTGACGCCGGCCGAAGCGCTCGCGATCGCCGAATCGCCCGACTTACCCGAGGATCTCCGCTCGGCGATCCGAGCCGCAGCCGAGGGCGTTCGCGGCGGCGTCGATGCAGCCCAAATTCTCGACGGACGGATCGCTCACGCGGCGATCGTCGAATTGCTGACGGCGAAGCACCTGGGGACCCAAGTCGCCGGGACCGTCCTGATCGCAAGCCCTTCACACTAAACGGCGACTCTCGGCGGCGCTTTTTCGACGCGGTGCGCCGGCCTCGCCGTTCATCACGGTACGAGGCCGGCGTCGCTGCATGACAGGTGCCGTACGATCCGGTTCCCTTGAAAGGTAAAGAGTACGCTTGGAGGGTTCGCCTGGTCACAGGCGGGCTCCGACGCAAGCCAAGGACGGCCCGGGACCCAAGTACCGTCGGTGACGGCGCTCAAGTGGCCCGACGGCGAGATGAATACGGCGAACGACTCGCTCGACCCGTAACCCGGGACGATTGCGCTTAGCGTCGCAGCCGTCCTCAACGGCTCCGCCGTCGTATCCCGTTGCACGCAACCGTTGCACGGATTCTGCGCGATCGGGCGATACCAATACAGCGTGGCAAGCGAATAGCCGGCGCCGCCGGGATCGGGACGGACCCAGAGCGTCGCGCCCGTCGATGCCGCCGCATCGGTCCCGTCGGCGGCTTCGAACCCTCCGGCGTTGGCGAGTGCCAGCGCTCGAGCTTCGCCGAGTTTCGAGGCGAACTCCCGGACGGCGGCGCCGAGCTCGGCGGGGCGACGAGCGAGGAAGGACTCCATCCCCCAAATGGTGAGGGTCGCGAGGATCGCGACGGCGACCGTCAACTCGATGAGGGTATAGCCGTCCTCTCCGAAAATACGAGTACGAGTCTGGCGCATCGCCGGTGACAGTACCCGCCGCTCGGCCGTCCAAGCGCCACGGCGTCTGCACCGCGCCGGGGCCGAGCGTTAGCGCTGCGCCCCGAGGAATGCCACGGCGTTGTGCGTGAGGATCTTCTCCTTTTGCAGCGGCGTGATATCCGTCCGTTCGCGCAGCTCGCGAACCGTCCCCGGATACTCGGAATCGAAGTGCGGATAGTCGCTGGCGAGCAGGATGCGATCCTCGCTGAAGTTCTCGATCACATAGCGGAGGTCGCGCTCGTCCGCCTCGCAGGTGACCCAGCAGTGCTCCTTTACGTATTCGGAGGGCGTCTTGGCGATCTTGGGCGCCATCCCATACTGCATCTTGCGATAGTCGTCGTCCATCCGATGCATCCAGTACAAGATCCACTCGGCGCTGCACTCAAAAAACGCCACGCGCAGCTTCGGAAACTTCTCGAAGATCCCGCCGATCGTCAATGCAACCAGACCGGCCGCGCAGTTGAGCGGCCGCCCGAGGACGTGCATCGCGTAGAAATTGTCGTAGAGGTTGATGAGATCACCCTGCGAGTTGGGGTGGAGCATCAGCGGGACGTCCAAACGCTGCGCCGCTTCATAAAACGGATGGTAGACCGGGTTGTCGATCGTCAGCTTCGTCTTCTCGGTGGAGACGTACGGCATCACGTGCGCCGCTTGAAAGCCCAGCTCGTTCACGCACCGTTCGAGTTCGGCCACCATCCCTTCGGGATAGGCCCACGGCAAGACGGCGACCGGCCGAAGCCTCCCCTCCGAGTTCTTCGCGAGCCGGTACGTCCAGTTGTTGTACGCCCGACATAGCGCCGCTCCCAGCGGACCTTCGTTCATGCACGGGATCATGATCAACGTCGGGAACATGAACTGGACGTCGATCCCCTCGCGTTCGTTGTCGCGCAGGCGAAATTCCATATCGATTCCGCCTTGCTGGCGGCGCGCCACCTCGCCGCCGAGCCAGTTCACATCGGGATCGTAGACGAAATCGTGGTCGAAGCTTTCGTTCACCCGCTTGGGGAACGGCCGGAGATCGTGCTTGAACTTCGCTTTGAAACCGATCTCGTCGTTCAGCCGTACCGGCCGATATTGCGCGAACTCCCCTTCGAGGGCGAACGCCTCGTCCATCACGTAGGCTTCGCGCAAATGGGAATCCATATCGAATACCGCCATCGCCGCACTCCAGTCCACGAGGATACCGTCGGCGCGACGTTATGGGGATCCCGCGGGAATTCCCTCCGCCGTTCGGACGGCTAGGGACAAGGATCGGGCCGGCCCTGCAGCGCCGCGATCCGCGAACCCAGCGGGGGATGATCGTAGAAATAGAGCCGGACGATCTTGGGAGGGCAAATCGGGACGAGCCCATCGTCGGCGAACCGGACGAAGGCCCGAATCCCACCGGCGGGATCGCCGGTCAGCGCGAGGGCGTAGCGGTCGGCCCGCGCCTCGATCCCGCGTGAGTAGGCGTTGTAGACGGGATAGAGCACCAGAGCGGCGCAGAACAGGATACAGCCGACGAGCGGGAGCCTGGAGACGGGATCGTCGTCGCGGCGAAAACCGATCCGATCGCCGATCAGCACCGCGACCGCCATCGCCGCGATGAAGAGGGTCGTCCCGACCAACGTCAATTTGACGACGTCGAGATGGACGTAGTGGCCGAGCTCGTGCGCGACGATGAAGGCCGATTCGTCGGGGGTATCGACCGCGACGAGCGTGTCGCTCAACACGATCCGCCGCGTCGCCCCGAATCCGGCGACCCAGGCGTTCCCGACGGCGCTCTGTTTCGAGAGATTCGTCGTGTAGATCGGGGTATTACCGACGCCGGCCTTGGCGGTGAGCGCGTGAATCCGCATCGCGAGCGGTCCGCCGGTCAGCGGCGTATACGAGTTGAACAAGGGCGCCAGAACTATCGGCTCGACGAACATCAGAACGAGCGTCGCGATGTAGACCAGGACGATCGCGATCATATACCAGAGCCGGGTCAAATCGACGAGCCACAAGACGACGACGACGAAGATCGCGGCGAGGGCGCCGTCGAGCGCCACCGTGAGCCACCAATCGCCCATCCACGAACCGATCGTCTGCGTCGTCAACCCGGCGGCATAGTCCAGGCGGAAGCGCGTGAACGAGACCGGAAGCGCGCACAATTGCACGAAAACGGCGAGAAGAAAGCCGAAAACGATGCGTAGTACGTGCTCGTTACGAAGGAGGCGGCGCAGCCAGTCCCGCCAGCGCGCGGCGGTACCGGAACGCCAAAGATACAAAAAGGCGAATATCTGCAAGAGCGCCCATGCGAAGAACAACGGGCGATTGATGTTGGTCAGCTCTCGCGCCGCCCGCTGGCGTGCCGGATCGACGAGCCGCGACGCCGTTTCATGCAAGAGCACCGACGCCGGGATCGCACTGACACGCTGATCGATCCGCGTCGCCGCCACCGGTGCGGCCGCGGCCGGGACGGGTGCGACCCCGCCCACGACGAGCAATAAGAAAAAGATGGATCGGACCGCGAGCGGCCCGATCCCGATACGCATCGTCGCGCTAGCCGAGTTTACGGAGCTCGTCGAAGATCTGCTCCTCGTCCGGCTGTTCTCCGATGTCATGAACGTCGATGTAGCGGATCTTCCCTTGCTTGTCGATGATGAAGATCGCCCGTTCGGCCATCCCTTCTTTTCGCAGAACGCCGTACCGTTCCGCCACGGCACCGTGCGGATAGAAATCGCTGAGAAGCGGATAAGAGATCCCTCCGAGCGATTTTGACCATGCCAGGTTTGCGTGTTTCGAATCGATCGAAATACCCACAACTTGGGCATCATAGCCTTCGAAGCGGGAGAGGTTCTCCTCATACGAAGGCATCTGGCTGGTTCAAACCGGCGTAAATGCGAATGGATAGAACGCGATGACGACGTTCTTTTTGCCCCGCTGATCGGAAAGCTTCCACTTCGTACCGAGGTGGCTTTCCAGCTCGAAATCCGGGGCTTCATCGCCGACCTTCAGGGTCTTCGTCGAACTCGCCGTCGACGTGCGGCCCTTGGCAACTGCCATCTACCGTCTCACCTCCTTTCGGCTCGTCACTTCCGTGCCGAGGCACCGGGCTCGGCTTCTGGCCCCGGCCTGCGAGTCCTACTCGCGGCGCACCCGTCCTTCGGACTAGTCGATGTCGCGAATCGTCCCGGGCTCGATCGGCATCGACATCGCGCTCAGCGCCGTCACGATGGTCCGGCGCTGGTCTTCGACGTCGCCTGCATGGCCGACCGGCGTCCCGATCCCCAGGTGCTTGGGATGAACGGCACGCGGCGGACGCGCCTGCGCCGATTGCTCGGGATCGACGGTGATCAACATCGTCGGGAGACCGGCGGCTTCAATCGCTCGTTGAACATGCACGACCGTGCGATGACACAGCGGTCAGCCCCCGGTCAACAGGACGAGGTCGGTCGGGCTGCGCTCGAGGCGCTGCGCGATCTCCGGCGCCGTCCGCTCGATGACGTCCTTCATCCGCAGCGTGTAGCCCATCATCCCGTAAAACTCGGGATTCAGCCCCTTGATGAATCCCTCGTCGGCGAGCTCCCGCAGGCGGTCGATCGGGAAGACGCAGTTGATATCGCGATCGGCCTCCGTGTGATCGTAGTGCTCGTGGGTGACCATCAGCTCACTCGCCGGCGTGTCGGAGGGGATCACACGGTACGAGGAATCGCCGTCGACGTCAAACGGTTCCTGACTCTTCATATGAACGCCGGCGGTGCTCACGAGCGCGACAGTCGAGTCGCTCAGTTCGCGATGAAAGGGCGTATACGGGATCGCTCGGCGTGAAAGTTCCATGCTGGTGCAAGAAACCCGCGGCCGTGTCAGCCGGTTGCGACCGCCGGCCCCTCGTCGGGGAGCTCCGTGACGTTCTCCTGGGGAAATTCTTTGCGAAACTGACGCCAACCGCGCAGGTTCCCCGAACGCGCATCGGCGCTCTCCGCCGGGGTGGCGACGTGCTCGAACGGGCTCCAGTGGCCGTTCGCACCGCCCTGAAGGAGCTTGTCGTAGAGTTCGAGGTCCTTCCGCCGGTCGCGCCTGCCGTCGTGCGTCAAATACGAGACCCGCGCACACCGTGCAACGCTGATCTTCTTGCGCTCCTCCGTCGGCAGATCGTGCTCGTCCTCGACGATGAGCGGCGTATGCCAGCCGCCGAGCGGGACGTGTTGCGGGGTGCTCGCGCGGTACCGCTCGCGCATGAGACGAGCGACGTATGCAATCTCGGGCTGCGCATCCTCGTGACAGCGTTGCGCGAAAAAGTTCGCCCACTCGGTCGCGGTGATGATGACGGTGATCCAAGCGAACGGCTCGAGGATTCGGTTGACGAGTTGCTTGTGTAGATCGATCGACGAGTCGCTGAGGCGCTCGGCGGTTTGCAATGCGTTATCGAGCGCTCGTCGCCATTCGAGCTCGGCCAGTCGACGTGCTTGGCCGTCGACTTCCTCACGCGCAACCATGCCGCTGCGGTTCTTCCCCCAAAAGATCGGCATGGCCGGATCCTCGCGCACGGCGGCGATCATTTTCTTGATGGGGATCGCCCGAGAACTCGCCGCGTTTCGCGAGAAGACCCTGTGCGTCATCATCTCGCTGTGGATGAAGCGCGGATAACGGACTTCCATCGTCGTCAGTCTCACGCCGTTGGGCGCGATGCTGTCGAGGAGGATGCGCGCGGAAAAACCCATCAGGCGGGAGCCTTTTTCTGAATCGGTTTGGCCGGGTTCCCGGCGACGCGCTCGCCCTGCGCGACGTCGCGAATCACGACCGAACCGGCACCGGTCAACGCACCGTCGCCGATCTTTACCGGGGCGACGATCGCCGAATGCGAGCCGATGAAGACGTTCTCACCGATCTCGGTCCGGTTCTTTTTCTTCCCGTCGAAGTTACACGTGATCGTACCCGCTCCGACGTTGGTGGCACGGCCGACCGAAGCGTCGCCCAAGTACGTGAGGTGGCTCGCCTTCACCTCGGATTCGAGCGTCGCATTCTTCACCTCGACGTAGTTGCCGATGTGGACGCTCGTCTTGAGCTCGGCGCCGTTGCGCAGGTGCGCGAACGGACCGACCGAGGAGCGATCGCCTACGATCGATTCCGTGATCACGCTGTCACGCACCCTCACGTCGGCACCGATCGTACTCGCGATGATTTGGGTGTTCGGTCCGATGACGCTGCGCGGGCCGATCTTCGAACGCCCGCCGATTCGCGTATTCGGCTCGATCACCACGTCCGGGGCGATCGTGAGCTCGGGCTCGAGGTAGGTCGTCGCCGGGTCGACGATCGTCACCCCCTCGCGCATATGGGCTTCGCACAGGCGGCGGTTCATCTGTGCGGCCGCGGCGGCCAGCTCGATTCGATCGTTGATCCCCAAAACGACGCGGTAATCCGGCTCCAAGAGCGGGATGACGCGTTTTCCGCTCCCGATCAGCAGCTCGACCGTATCGGTCAGGTAGTACTCGCCTTGCGCGTTGTCGTTGCTCAACCGCCCGATCACCTCGCGCAGCGACCTCTCCTCGTACGCATAGATTCCGGCGTTCATCTCGTCGATCTCGAGCTCTTCGGGCGTGCAGTCCCGTGCTTCGATGATCCGCTCGAGGATCGGACCGCGCATCACGACGCGGCCGAAATTCGACGGCAACGGCATCCGTGCGGTCGTCAAAGCGAGCGCAACGTTTGAATCGATCGCGTTCAGGACACGGCGATAGGTCTCCGCCGGGACGAGAGGCATGTCGCCGTAGGCGATCAGCAACGGACCGTTGACGGCGGGCAGCTTCTCGAGTGCGACTTGCACCGCGTGCCCGGTCCCCAGTTGCGGTTCCTGGACGACCGTTTGCAGCGGGACCCCGCCCGGCGTCTGAAAATCGGCGAGATGCGGATCGAGTTCGTTGTTCGTGACGACGATGATCTCGCTGACGCCGGCCGCTCTGACGGCCTCCAGGACGAACCACAACATCGGGCGGCCGCAGAGCTCGTGCAGGACTTTGGGGCGCGCGCTCTTCATCCGCGTCCCTTTGCCGGCCGCCAAGACGATCGCCCGGGCGCTCACGAGTTTGCTCCGATGAGGTCCGGCGAGACGCGCTCGGCGCGCCAGGCCCGCCGTTCGGCGTCGCTCACCCCGCCCAAGACGTCGACGGCGACCCGGAACCGTTCCCGGCAAATGTCGCGGCCCAAGATCTCCATCGCATCGAAGAGCGGGACCGACGCCGGGCTGCCGGTCATCGCTATATAGTACACCCGCGCGAGATCGCGGAACTTGAGGTCGAGCATCTCGGCGACGCTCTTTAGGACGCGCTCGATCACGCCCTTGTCGAAGTCGCGTTCGTCGTCGAGTCCCCACATTGCGAGCGCCAACGCCTTGCGAGCGGTTTCCATATCCACTTTACTCTCCGCGAAGTCTTCTTTCTTGATCGGCAAACGACCGGCGAAGAAAAACGCGGTCAGGAGACCGAGGTCGCTGAGGCGCTCGATCCGGGGGCGCGCCAGCTCCGCGATCCGTTCCAGTCGCGTCCGATCGAAGCCCCAGGCCGCGACCCGCTCCACGAACCGCGCCGTACCGAGCTCGCGCAGATACTTCCCGTTGAGCCAGTCGAGCTTCGCGACGTCGAAGACCGGGCCGCCGAGCGAGATGTGCTCGAGCGAAAAACGATCGATCAGCGTCTGCAAATCGGCGATCTCCTGACCCTCGGGCGGCGGCGCCATCAAGATACCCAAAAAATTCAGAAGTGCTTCCGGCAGATAGCCCATCCGCTCGTAAAACAGGATGCTCGTCGGATTCTTCCGCTTACTGAGCTTGCTCTTGTCCGGATTGCGCAGCAGCGGCAAATGCATCAAAGCCGGCGGCTCCCACCCGAAGTACTTGTAGAGCAGCAAATGCTTGGGAGCCGAGGAAACCCACTCTTCGCCGCGGATCACGTGGGTGATCTCCATGAGATGATCGTCGACGACGTTGGCGAGATGATAGGTCGGTAAACCGTCCGATTTCATCAGCACTTGCATGTCGACGCTGCTCCAGTCGATCTCGATCCGTCCCCGCCGAATGTCGTCGAAGGCGAAGAGCCCGTGCTCGGGGACCTTCATGCGGACGACGTACGGTTTGCCGGCGGCAAGCTCGGCGGCGACCTGTTCCCGCGTGAGGTGCAGGCAACGGCCGTCGTAACGCGGCGGCTGCTTCGCGGCACGCTGCAGCATCCGCATCTCTTCCAGACGCTCCGGGGTGCAAAAGCAGCGAAACGCGTAGCCGTTTTCGAGGAGCTCGTCGACGTATTTCTTGTAGATCGCCGATCGCTCGCTCTGGCGGTACGGTGCATGCGGACCGCCGACGTCCGGCCCCTCGTCCCACGAAAGCCCGAGCCACCGTAGGGCGTCGAGGATCGCCCGCTCGGATGCCGGGGTGCTGCGGGCTTGATCGGTGTCCTCGATCCGCAGCAAAAACCGTCCGCCGTTTTTCTTGGCGAAACAGTAATTGGCGAGCGCCGTATACGCCGTGCCGACGTGGGGATCGCCCGTCGGCGAAGGCGCGATTCTGGTTCGAACGGTCACTAGCCCACCAATTCTCGGTGCTTCGTACCCTCGCGCTCGACGAACGCGACGATCTCGGCGAGCGGCGTCCCGGGACCGAAGATCTCCCGCACCCCCGCGGCTTTCAGCTTCCGGGCGTCGGCGGCGGGGATCGTCCCGCCGCCGAAGAGCATGATGTCCTCCGCTCCCCGCTCGCGCAGCAGCTCGAGAATCTTCGGAAACAACGTCATGTGGGCACCGGAGAGGATCGAGAGCCCGATCGCGTCGGCATCTTCCTGGATCGCGGTCTGGACGATCTGTTCGGGCGTTCGGAAGAGTCCGGTGTAGATCACTTCCATCCCGGCATCGCGCAACGCGCGGGCGATGACCTTCGCCCCCCGATCATGCCCGTCGAGGCCTGCCTTCGCGATGACGATCCGCAGGGGCCGCTTGCTCACCACAACCCCGAAGAGATTCGCCTAAAGCGCGGCCTTTTCCGCGAGCAGCTCGCGCAACCGCGGTTTCTCGATCTTCCCGAGCGCGTTGCGCGGCAGCTTCTCGACGACGTGGACCGCTTTGGGGACCTTGAAGCTGGCGAAGCGCTCGCGCAGGGCGGCGAGCAGTCCCTCGCGATCGAAATCCGCCTCGGCCTCGATGAAGGCGACCGGCAGCTCTCCCCGCACGACGTCGGGCTGTCCGACGACCGCGCAGGCGCGAACCCCGGGAAACTGCTCGATCTCCTCCTCGAGCTCCCGCGGATAGACGTTGAAGCCGCCGGTGATGATCAGCTCCTTGAGGCGCCCGACGATTTGAAAGACGTCGTGCTCTTGGTCATATCGGGCCAAATCGCCCGAGCGGTACCAGCGCACACCGTCCGCGTCGATCACGAACGCGGCTTTCGTCGCCTCGGGGTTTCGCCAATACCCTTTGAAAACCGAAGGCCCCGAGATCATCAATTCGCCGACCTCGCCGGGCTTCACCGGCTCGCTCCCGCCGGGCCGAGCGATGTAAGCGGACATCCCGGGAGTCGTGTTCCCGACGGATCCCGCGATGCGCGGCCCGGCGTAGCGGTTGGAGAGCGGGAAGCCGAACTCGGTCGCTCCGTAGCGTTCCAAGATCTCGATCCCAAAGCGCTCTTTGAACTGAGCATGGAGCTCGGCCGACAAGGCGGCCGAGCCGCAGACGTAGAGCCGAAGTTTGGGGATCTCCCCCGCCTTGGCGTGTTCGAGCAGGCGCACGTACATCGTCGGGACCCCGAAGAACATCGTCGCCTTCTCGTCGCGCAGCGCTTGCAAGATCCGCTGCGCGTCGAAGCGCTCGTGGACCACGATCCGTCCGCCGACCGCCAGCGAGGCACCCAAGCCGGCGCACAGACCGTGGATGTGAAACAGGGGAAGGGCGATCACCAAGGTATCGCTCGTTTGCCAGCGCCAGGTCGTCGCGACCTGGATCGCGATCATCGCCAAATTGCCGTACGTCAGCATCGCGCCCTTGGAGCGCCCGGTCGTCCCGCTCGTGTAGACGATCAGCGCGACGTCCTCGGCCTGGAGATGGTAGTCGGCGGCGAACTGCGGGATCGACTCGTCGCCGGCCCAGCGCTCGACCTCGGCGACGTCGATGGTCGGATAGCCCCCGGCGAGCGCGGCGACGAACTCGGTCGTTTGGGGAGAGACGATGACGGCTTTCGCCTCCGAGTCGTGGAGAACGTGACCGAGATCACTCGCTCGATAGAGGACGTTGGTGGGGACCGCGATCGTCCCGAGGCGCAGCGACGCCAGGTACGCGTAGACGAAGCCGATTCGGTTCTCTGTATAGAGGGAGATGCGATCGCCTCGTCGCAGGCCAAGGTCCCGAAGCTTGGTAGCGACGCGACGCGCGCCGGCATGCAGGCGAGAAAACGACACGTCACCGTAAGCAAGCGCGTCGCGCCGGTCGGCCAGCGCGCCGTCGAAAAGCTCCAGGATCGTCATCGGGAGGGCTCTTTATCTGCTGCTAACGTGAGACCTCCGCGAGAAGCCGGCGAGCCGGCCGCAAAGCTTCGGTCTCTCGGCTACGGCGGTCGGCCCGACGGACGATTACTGTACAAGATGACCGGCCTTCGGGAGACGACTGGGACGCCACACGGCACGATGAGCAGTTTGCGGGTCTTCGACTTCGGATCGGATCCCCACGTCGACGTTCTCTCGCTCGAGATGAACCGCCGCGTCAGTGCCGTTCTGCACGGCGGCGATCCCCCTGCGCTCCTCCTCCTCAACGGTGGGAGTGAGGTCGAGCTGCTCCACGTCGACGTCGTCGTCCCGGCGGTGCGCGAACCGCTCTGCTTCGGGTCCTACGCCGTCGACCCCGGGAAGTACGTCATCGTCGAGCTCCTGCGGCCGACGCGCTCGGTCCGGCTGCGCGTCCGCGTGATGGGAGGCCCGCAGCCGATCGTCCTCGATGAGCGCCCGAACCGGGTACGCTCGTCCGTGATGCGGCTGGCCGCCGCAGCGGCCTTCGTGATAGGTTTCGGATCGTTGCTCCTCATGCCGCACGCCGGGCACCGCTATGCGGCGGCGACTCTCCCGCCGACGAGCGGCGCGCCCGCCGTAGCGGTCCGCGCCGCGCCCAAGCCGGCACACCCCCCCGCGATCCAGCATCACAAGGCGCCGCCTCGACTCGCGCTCGCGCCGAAGGCGCCCGTGCACACGGAGCCGGCGGCGCCGGTTCGGGTACCGGTACCGGTCGCCAAGGCTCGGCGCGCGACCGAACCGCCGCCGGTCGTCGCCGTCAGCACGCCGCCCCGCGCCTTCAACGGTCAGACGTTTGCGATAGCGTTTCGCACCAACGGCCGGCAAGTCCACATCATCGCGAAGATCGGACCGCGAACGATCGCCGACCGGATCATCGGCGCATCGCGCGGGAGCCTGTTCGTGAGCGCACCCCCTTCGGCCGACGTGCGCGTCCTGACGGTGTACGCCTCGGCGGAGAACGACGGGGGGACGGCGAGCCGCGGGACGATGGTCATCCTCCTCCCCCAGATCCCACCGTCACCGCAGACGGTCACAAATCTCTGACGATCCGCTCGGCGAGCCGGTAAGGATCTTCGGCGGCGCTTTCGATACGCGCGAGCGCCGCTTCGATACGTTCGCCGAGGCGGCCGATCACGAGCTGCCGCACGTGATACGCGAGCGCCGCGCGCCGGCGAGCCGCGAGTTCCCCGCTCTCCTCCAAAAAGCGCCGGTGCGCTTCGATCGCGTCCCAGAGCTCGTCGACGCCGACGCCTTCGTTCGCTTGCGTCGCGATGACGGCGGCCGCTCGGCGTCGCGCACCGCTCGCCGGCATCGCCTTGAGCTCACGCACCAGATCGCGCGCGCCGGGGTGATCGGCCTTGTTGACGACGAAGATGTCGGCGATCTCGAGCACCCCCGCCTTGAGCAACTGGACCGCGTCGCCGCTGCCGGGTTGCAGGACGACGATCGTCGTCGAAGCGAGCTCGGCGATCTCGATCTCCGATTGCCCGACCCCGACGGTCTCGATCAAGACGACATCTTTGCCGAACGCATCCATTAATAACACGGTATCGGCCGTCGCTCCGGCGAGTCCGCCCGGATGACCGCGATTGGCCATCGACCGGATGAAGACGCCGCGATCGTCGAAGTGATCGGCGTGGCGGATTCGGTCTCCGAGTAACGCACCGCGCGAGAACGGCGAGCTCGGATCGACCGCGACGACGCCGACCTCCTTGCGATCGCGCCGCAGACGGCGGACCAGGGCTGCGGCGAGCGTCGATTTCCCGACGCCGGGCGGACCGGTGATCCCGACGGTGAGCGCACGGCCGCTCCGCGCATAGAGCGCCTGGACGAGTTCGCTACCGGCCCCGCTCTCGACGAGCGAAATCGCCCGTGCCAGCGCACGTTCCCGGCCCGCTTGGAAATCATCGAGCAGCGACGTCACGTCCGCGATTTCACGCAAGCGCGCGAGGACGCCTCGTCACGCTCGCCAATTGGGGAGGGCTGATGGACGCCACCGGCTATTATCGTTTTCCGACCATTTACGACAAGACCGTCGTTTTCGTCAGTGAGGACGACCTTTGGGCGGTCGATGCGGGCGGGGGGATCGCGCGGCGGCTCACCGCGAGCAACTCCGAGGTCGCCTATCCCCGCTTTTCGCCGGACGGGCGTTGGATCGCATTCGTCGGACGTGAAGAAGGTCATCCGGAAGTCTACGTCGTCCCGGCCCAGGGCGGCGTCCCCCGGCGGCTGACGTTCTTGGGCGGTGAAGCGTGCATCGTCTGCGGCTGGACCCCTCAGGGCGGCGAGATCCTCTTCACTTCCGATGCCTATTCGCCGTTCGTCAAGGAGACGCACGCATTCGCCGTCCCGCTCGAGGGAGGGCCGCCGCGTGCGCTCGGACTGGGGCACGCGGTCTCGATCGATATCGCCGCGGAGGGCGTATTGCTCGGGCGCAACGCGAACGACACGGCGCGCTGGAAACGCTATCGGGGCGGTATGGCGGGCGAGGTATGGGTCGATCTCGGTTCGCGCGGGCGGTTCTCCCGGTTGACCGATCTCCCCGGCCCCGTCAATCCGTTTTGGCTCGCCGGACGGGCCTATTTCGTCTCCGATCACGAAGGGATCGCGAACCTCTACTCCTGCGCTCCCGACGGGAGCGATCTGCGCAAGCACACGGACGAACGCGAGTACTACGTCCGTTTCCCCGCGACCGACGGATCGCGGGTCGTCTACCAGGCCGGCGCGCAGATCATGCTGTACGATCCGGCGACGAACCGTACCGAGCGGATCGCGATCGAAACGCCCTCCGCCGCCCCGCAAACGGCGCGGCGGTTCATCGAGGCGGGCGGCGAGCTCGAACACTTCGCACCGTCGCCCGACGGGACTCGGCTCGCGCTCGTCTCGCGGGGCCAACCCTACACGATGCCGCTGTGGGAAGAAGCCGTCATCCATCACGGAGTCGGGAGCCGCGTCCGTTATCGTTTGACCGAGTGGACGCACGACGGGAAAGGGCTCGTCTTCGTCGACGATGCGAGCGGATACGAGCGGATCGCGCTAATCGCCCTCGACGGTTCGGCCGAGAAGCGCTATCTCAGCGACGGCGATATCGGACGGGTCACCGATCTCGCCGTCTCGCCGACGGACGATGTGATCGCCTTCGCGAACCACCGCTACGAGCTGCACCTGCTCGACGGGAAAAGCGGCGAATTACGCAAGCTCGATACCGGCAGAGCGATGCGCATCGACGATCTGGCCTTCTCTCCCGACGGGAAGTTCCTCGCGTACACGTGGTCGCCGACGCATGACGTCTCGATCATTCGCATCGCCGAGGTCGATACGGGGACGATCCACGACGTCACCACACCGCTGCGCACCGATCGCTCGCCGGCCTGGGACCCGGAAGGCAACTTCCTCTACTTCATCTCAACACGCGATTTCAATCCGGTTTACGACGCGCTGCAGTTCGATTTGAGCTTCCCGCAAGCGATGCGCCCCTTTCTCGTCACCCTGCGCAGCGACGTCGCAAATCCGTTCGTCCCCAAACCCGCTCCCATCCATCGCGAGAAAGAAGACGAAAAAGAGAAAGATAAAGGCGAGGAACCCCCGCCGATACGAATCGATTTCGACGGCATCGCCGGCCGAGTCATCGGCTTTCCGGTCGAAGAAGCCGATTACGCGCAGATCGTCGCGGCGAAAGGACGCGCGCTCTTTACCAAATTTCCGGTCAAGGGGATCAAGCCGGAGAGCCGGACATGGGAAGAGCAGCCGGAGCTCGGAGAGCTCCAGGCGTACGATTTCGAGCAACAGCGCTGCGCGATGCTTGCGACCAACGTCGAAGAGATTCGGCTGGGCGCGGACCATCGGACGCTCATCTACACGTCGCGCGACCGGATGCGCGTCATCGACGCCGGTCGCGACTTACCCGAACGCGAAGACGAAGACGAGAAGGAACCGACGGAGGCGAACCGCCGGACCGGTTGGCTTGATCTGACGCGGGCGAGCGTCGAGATCACACCGCACGACGAATGGACCCAGATGTACTACGAGTCTTGGCGGCTGCAACGCGAGCACTTCTGGGATCCCGGGATGTCGGACGTCGATTGGGAACGCGTCCGCGAACGATACGCGCGGCTCTTGCCCAAGCTGCGCACGCGAACCGAGCTCTCCGACTTGATTTGGGAGATGTACGGGGAGCTTGGGACTTCGCACGCCTACGAGATCGGCGGCGACCATCGGACGCCCCCGCAATACCGCGTCGGATATCTGGGCGCCGACCTCGTCTGGGACGAAGCGGCGGGCGGCTATCGCATCACGCGCATCCTGCGCGGCGATTCGTGGGACCGCAATCTCGATTCGCCGCTCGCGGAACCGGGCGTCGACGCGCGCGAAGGCGACGTCATCGTCGATGTGGGTGGCAAGCCGCTCGACCGACGGACACCGCCCGAGGCTCGACTCATCAACCTCGCCGGACGCGAAATCTCACTGGGCCTGCTGCGCGACGGTCGTCGGCATCGCGTCCTGGTGAAGACCTTGCGCAGCGAACGGATGCTGCGTTACCGAGCGTGGGTCGAGGAGAACCGCCGGGCCGTCCACGCCGCGACCGACGGAAAGGTCGGCTATCTCCATATCCCCGATATGGGCCCCTGGGGTTTTTCCGAGTTTCACCGAGGATATCTCAGCGAACTCGATCGCTCGGGCTTGATCGTCGACGTCCGCTACAATCGGGGCGGCCACGTCTCGCCGCTCCTGCTGGAAAAACTCGCACGCAAGCGCGTCGGCTACGATATTCCGCGCTACGGCCCGCCGGTGCCGTACCCGCCCGAATCGGTCGCGGGACCGATCGTCGCGCTCACCAACCAATTCGCGGGCTCCGACGGCGACATCTTCAGCCACTGTTTCAAGCTCTACAAGCTCGGCCCGCTGGTCGGGAAGCGGACGTGGGGCGGCGTCATCGGAATCAATCCGTACCATCGGCTCGTCGACGGGACGCTCACGACGCAGCCTGAATTCTCCTTTTGGTTCATCGACGTCGGATGGGCCGTGGAGAACCATGGGACCGATCCGGACTACGAGGTCGACATCGCGCCGCACGACGCACAGGCGGGCCGTGATCCGCAGCTCGAGAAGGCGCTCGAACTCATCACCGCCGCCCTCGCACAGCGAGAAGAACCGCCCAAACTCGAGCCTCGGCCGAAATTGACCCTCCCTACCTAGGCCCGCGTCGCGACGTCGACGTAGCGAGCGCAGCGCTATTGCGGCGGCGAGCGCGAGCGCGAAGGGGCCTCAATCGGCCCGCGGGAGCTCTATCCTAAACTCCGTCCCCTCGCCGGGAGCGCTCACCAGCCGGAGCGTCCCACGGGCGCGTTCGATCGCCGATTTTGCTATCGCCAGGCCGAGCCCCGATCCCTCGACCTCGAAACGGCGCTCGCCGCGATAGAAGCGGTCGAACGCATGGGCTTGCTCTTCGGCGGTCATCCCGGGGCCGCGATCCTTGATGGCGACCGCTACGTGGCCGTCTTCCGCCTCGACGCGCACGTCGATCGGCCCGTTCGGCGCGTACTTGATCGCGTTGTCGACGATGTTCGAGATCGCCTCTTCGATCTGCTGGGAATCGCCGACGGCCCAGGCGCTCCCGTTGCGCTCGAAACGCAATCCGCAGGGCGCCAGCGGGCCGTACTTTTCGACGACGCGTCCGGCGAGCTCGGCGAGGTCGATCGTTTCGATCGTTTCTTGAGCCTCTTTGCGATCGAGTCGAGCCAAGAGGATCAGCTTGTCGATCAGCGCGCGCATCCGGCGGCTCTCCTGGCCCATCGTCGCGAGGATGTTTTTCGTCAGTTCGCGATCGGTGACGGCACCTCGATCGAGCACGTCGATGTAGCCCATCACGACCGTGAGCGGAGTACGCAGCTCGTGCCCGGCATCGGCGATGAACTGGCGCATGTGCCGCTCGTTGCGCTCGCGCTCGTCGAAAGCGGCGACGACTTGATCGGCGGCGGCGTTGAAGGCCATCGCCAGCTCGCCCAGTTCATTGCGCTGGTTCGTCACGACCGGCCGCAGCGAGAAATCGCCCTGCGAGAAGCGCCGCAGCGACTGCGTCACCTCGATGAGCGGCTTCAGCGCTTGATTGGTGATATAACGCCCGAGAAAGAGTGCGATGAGCGCCATGCCGATCCCGGCCGCGGACATCGTGAGGATCGCCGAGACCAACACCGTGCGGAACCGGTCGAGATCCGCAAAGGCGTTGACGACCCCGCCCTCGACCCGAACCGAGGCCGGGTGCATCCCGAGAAAGCCGCCGATCCCGTAGAGGATCCCTCGCCAAAAATCGTTGCGCCGTCCGTACGACGGGGGTTTCCGTTCCGGGATGACTTTGATCCGATTATCTTCGCCGCGCTGAACCCGCGTCTCGTTGTTGTCGATGACGTTGACGCGCACCGAGCTGCGCTCGAGGCGCTCGATGACTTGAGGCCCGATCTGGACGAGCGGTTTTCTATCCCCGCCGAGGAGCTTCACGATCGCCGGAGCTTGCGCGATCACGGCGTTGATGTTGTCTTGCGTCGCGCGCGCGTACATCGAGAGGATGAAGACGGTCCCGACGACCGCAACGACGGCCAACAGCAACCCGGCGACCACGAAGTACGCGATCGTCAGGCGGATCCGCAGCGATGCAAACACCGGTCAGTCCTCGCGCAACGTATATCCGACGCCGCGCACCGTGTGGATCAGCTTCTTGTCGAAATCGTTGTCGATCTTGGCGCGGACGTAAGAGATATACGTATCGACCGTCCCCGGACCGACTTCGCGCTCGGTACCCCACACGAGATTGAGGAGTTGATCCCGGCTGAAGACCCGGCGCGGGTGGCGCAGCAGCGTCGTGAGTAGATCGTACTCCCGGGCCGAGAGATCGATCTTCTTTCCGCCGCGCTCGACGGTACGGCTCTCGAGCTCGACCGTCAAATCGGCACACCGTAGGACCGTCGGCTGCGCAAGCTTGGGGCGGCGCAACGCCGATTGGAGGCGCGCGACGAGCTCGCTCATCTCGAAGGGCTTGCTGACGTAGTCGTCGGCGCCGTGCGTGAGCCCCTCGACCTTGTCGGTGGTCTCACCCTTGGCGCTCAACATCAGGATCGGCGCTTCGGTGAGACGGCGCAGCATCGGCAGGAGTGCGACGCCGTCGATCTTCGGCAGCATCACGTCCAGGATGATCACGTCCGGTTCGGACTCGCGAACCACCGCGAGGGCCTCGACTCCGTCCGCTGCGGCCTTGACGTCGAAGCCTTCACGTTCGAGGCCGATCGTCAGCATTTCGCGGATATGGCGTTCGTCGTCGACGACGACCACCCGCGGGCGCTCCCCGACCATGGCTTTCATGATATGGGTCTTTCTTTAGAAAGCGATGTGACGACCAAGCGAGCTATGTCGCACTCGGCGCGGGCGAGGGATTGGGTCCTACGCTCCCACCGCCTGGCGGCAGCTCGGGCGGCCGCACGACGAAGAGACCGACCCCCGGCGCATAGTAGATCGCAGGGCCGCGCGGCGGCGCCGTGAGCCCCTTCGCCCGCGCCTGATCGGTGGTCAGAGCCGAGATGTAAGCGCACCCCAGGAAGGCCCGGATCGCCCTGATCCGAGGATCGTTCTCGAATTGGCGGCGGCGCTGCTCGAGCTGCTCCTGCGTCGGGCGCGGCTGCGACTGGACGACGATCGGGCCCGTCGGCGGCCCGACGGGTGATGGTCCGCCCGCGCCGCGCCGGAATCCGCCGCCCGGGGGACCGGCTCCACGCGGCCCGGGCCCCTCGACTCGCTCGCCCCCTCGTTGGGGCAGCCGCGCTCGCAGCTCGAGGACGTAGCCACCCTCGGGATTCAGGTGGGGGATGATCTCGAAATTTTCCGGCTGCGGCGGCGTCTGCTTCGCCTCGTACGCCGTCACGTAGGCGTGTAACGCGGCGAGCATCGGTTGGGCGAGCTTCTGGTCGTTGGCGCTGCAGCTATCGCGCGTCGTCGCGAGCGAGAAGGCGTCGGCGCCCGGCGGCGGCGTCGCCAGGATCAGGCGAAAGCCGCGCGGCGTCGCGCTGGGCGCCGGATTCGGCGCCGCCGCGACGACGGAACGGATCGCCGGGCCCGGCCGCGGGCCGCCGATCTTGACGGTATACGTGACGTTGAGCTGGCGCGGCGCGAGCGGCCGGCCGACGGTCGGGAGGAAGCCCCCGCCGTTGAGGGGCAACGGGACGCCGAGTGCATCGGTCGCGAATTCGTAGCCGAACGCGTTGAAGACATTGGTCTCGAACAGCGTCAAGCGACCGGGTCCCAGATCGTGCGATGCGCCCAGGGTGAGGAGCGCATAGGGCGGCAGATTCTGCTGATTATTCGCACCGGTGTACTGCAGGTTGGCGAGCAGCTCGAGGCCGATCGCGGGTATGAGCCCGTCGAGGGTGATGCCGGCCCGGTGGATCGGCCGATTGGGCAACTGTGCGCCGACGATCGACGTCGAAGCAGCTCCTAATAAGAGCGCGTCGGCTTGCGTCAGGATCGCCTGATTGAGCGAGTACGTCGGGAGCGCGACGAAGTACCGGCCGATCGCGAAGCGCCCGCTGAAGTTCACGCCCTGATAGAGGCGGGCCGTCCCACCGATCGGCTGCTGCACATAAAGATTGCTCGGATTGAAGGGGACGCTGCTCTGTCCGCACGCCTGGTTGTAAAATTGCCCGATCGAGCCGATGTAGCCCGGTGGAAAATAGCCGACGGGCTCGGTAGCCTGGTTGACGAGCGCGCTGATCAACTGGCCGGCTTGCGTTTGCCGGTAGAGATCGAGGGTGAACTGGCCGGTGCGGAATTGATGCGTCCAGTTCAAATCGAGGTTGAGAGCCGATTGATGCTGCGGCTGATCGCCCGGCCCGCTCACGATCGCGATCCCGCTCCCGCAATTGATTTGCGCTCGCGAAGGCGGGCTGAACGACAAGTTCACGTTGTTTCCCGGCTGGCTGCTCCCGAGCGCGAGCGAAAAGCTCACGGCGTCGTTCGGTTGCGGCCGCCACGTAAGACCGGTCCCCGCCAGGAGGCTCGTCCCGGCGCCGGTCGTATTCGCGAGCGAGAGGTTCGGCGTGAGCGTGAAATGCTCGCTGAGCTTGTAGGCGTCGGCGAGCTGATAGGTCGTCGCGGAGACGGAATTCACGAACGGCGTTTGGAAGCTGATCGTCCCGTTCCCGGTACTCGTCCCGATGATCGGGATCGAGGATTGGGAGGCCGCGTAGGTCGTCCCCGAGAGCGTGATCGTGTTTCGGCCCGGCGAGATCGTGAAGCTGTAGGCCAGGCCGCGGGTGTTGCTTCCCGTCAGGGTCAGCAGCGGGTTCGGAACGCCGTTGACGTATTCGTTGGAGAAATTTGCGCTGTTCGAACTCCCGCTCGCGTACGCCGAGACCGTCGAGGTCACCTCGCCGAGGGTCGTCTGCACCGTCACGTAGCCGAAACGGAAGCTCCCATAGTTGTCGTTGTTCGGTCCGAAGCCGCAGGGCAGCGAGCCGGTGAACGTCGTGCAGATCGACGCGTTCCAGTAGTTCGAAACGAGCCCGGTCCCCGTGATCGTGGTACGCTCGTCGGGGAACGAGTAGCGCAGCTTGACGAAATCGCCGAGGTTGTGGAATTCGCCGCCATGCGGATACGTGAGACCGCTCGCGTCGGGAAATACCTGGAAGGTCAGCGGATTGTTCCCGTCGCGAAAGGTGTGCTCGAGGGCGATCCCCAGTCGACCGATGCTCCCCGTCGTCGCAATTTGATAGTGCGCGCGATCATAGGTGCCGTACGATCCCGACAGCTGCTGAATCCAGCTCTTGGTCGGCTGCAGCGTGCGAAAATTCACGCCGCCGCCGAGGGCGCCGGCCACCGGGGAAAAGCTGACGCTCGCCCCGCTGAAGAGGTCGGTATTGATGCTTCGTAAGTTTGCGACCGCGCCGGGGGCGCTCAACGGGATACCGTCGAGGGTCACCGCGGTCTGGCTCTCGTCGTGTCCGTTGAGAGAGACCGTCACCGCGCTGTTCGGATCGGTCGCGTCTTGGTTGACCGAGACGCCGGCGAGCTTGTCGAGCGCGTCGGTCAGCGAATCGGAGATCCGCCGGATCGGACTATCCTCGCTGATGTCGTGGCTCGAGATCGAGACTTGCGAGCGCGCGACGACGGTCCCGATGATTTGCGGACCCGAAGACGAGACGCTGAGTTTGACGTCGACCGCGACCGAACGGCCGGAGAGGACCTCGAATTCCGGCGAGACCGCGGCATCGTACCCGTGTTTGATCACCCGGACGCGGTAGATCCCGGTCGGGACGTCGGTGTAGCGGATGATCCCCGTCGCGTTGGTCAAGGAGCTCGCGACTTGGGGGCCGACGAGCGTCGCCCGGGCATCGGTAAGGGGCTTGCCGGTCTTCGCATCGACGACCGTCACGACGATCATCCCGGTGTCGCTCTGCGCCTGCACCGACGGGGCCGTGCTTGCGCCGAGAAGTAAAGCAAAGACAAACGCCCATCCCTGGCGGAACCGTCGGTGCATGCTCTCAAGTATCGCAGGTCACTCTTAAAGCGTACTTGGGGGGGCGCCGGGCGGGCCTGCACGCTTCCGTCCCCAGGAGTACCCTTTGACAGGCGCCGCGGCTTCTGTTACGATGCCTGAGCCGAAGTAGGGGACGTCACCCTCACCGGATGCCCGCGGGCGATCCGGTACATCCAGCGAAGCCCTCGGCGGCTTCACTCGAGTGGGTTGCGTCGGCATCGCCACTTTTTTGTTTTCGTTCGAAAGGAATTGCCATAGCTCGACCGCTTCGTATCAACGACCAAATCCGCATCCGCCAGGTCCGCGTCATCGACGACGACGGGACGCAGCTGGGAGTGATGCCGACCGAAGAGGCACTCTCGCTGGCGCGTTCGCGCGGTCTCGATCTCATCGAAGTTTCTCCGACCGCCCAGCCGCCCGTGTGCCGGATCAGCGACTACGGTCGTTTGAAATACGAGCAAGCGAAGAAAGACAGAGACGCCCGCAAGAAGCAGAAGAATTGGGAGCTCAAAGAGGTCAAGCTGCGTCCCAAGATCGAGCAGCACGACTACGAAGTCAAGGCGAGGATGGCCGAACGCCTGCTCGCCGACGGCGGAAAAGTCAAGGTGACGATCATGTTCCGCGGACGCGAAATAACCTACGCGAGCTTCGGGAAACGGTTACTCGACCGGATGGCGGCGGATATGCAGAACCTCGCCACCGTCGAGCGCGAACCGCGCCTCGAAGGAAAGAATATGTTCATGATCCTCGCCCCGCGCGCCGTCCCGTTGGGACCGCCGAAGTTCACGCATGTGAAGGCGCCGGAAACATCGCAGAACGGCGAGGCGACCAAGCCAGTAGGAGCCACTAGTGCCTAAGATCCGTACCCATCGGGGAACCGCCAAGCGCGTCAAGGTGAGCGCCAACGGCAAAGTGATGCACCGCCATCAATTTACCGGCTGCGGTCACATTCTCAGCAAGAAAACTCGCAAGCGCAAGCGGCACGCACGCAAGGATGCGCCCGTCTTCGTGGGCGATCTCAAGCGCTTCGCACCTCTAATTCCCTACCTACTCTAGAGAGGCAGCAGCACTATGGCAAGGATCAAGCGCGCGGCCGGGATTCGCCGCCGACGTAAGGTGATGAAGCTCGTAAAGGGCTTTCGCGCCGCGCGGCGCCGCAATTACCGTGTCGCCAATGAGGCGCTCCTGCACTCGCTCGCGTATGCGTACCGCGATCGCCGCACACGTAAGCGCGATTTCCGCTCGCTCTGGATCGCGCGGATCAACGCCGCGGCGCGACGCGAGGGGATGTCCTACTCACGGCTGATCGCGGGGCTGAAGAAAAGCGGGGTCGTGGTCAATCGGAAGATGTTGGCCGAGCTCGCGGTCAAGGATCAAGCGGCCTTCGGACAGCTCCTGACGCTCGCCAAGACCTCGCTCGGAGAGACCGCGGCCTGACTCCGCTTCAGCGGTGAGCGCCGGCACGCAGGGCTGCGAGCGCGATTTGCGTCTTGGCGTCGGGTAGCTCGTCGCGCTCGACCATCGTCCACGCCTGCTCGATGCCGAACTCGCGGACCTCGATATCTTCGTCGACGTCCGGATCGGGGACGCCGAGCGTGAGATCCTCGGCGACGACGAAGTGCAACAGCTCGTTGCAAAAGCCCGGCGCCGAGTACGCGGACCATAGTCGACGCAGCAATCGCGCACTGTAGCCGGTCTCCTCGCGCAGCTCGCGGGCCGCGGCCGCCTCGACCGACTCGCCCTGGTCGATCGATCCGGCGGGGACTTCCCACAACACGCGACCCAGCGGATAGCGATACTGCCCGACGAGGATGATCGCGTTCGGTTTGGGCAAGGCCGCAATGACGACCGCCTCCCGATGCTCGACGATCTCCGCCTCGAAGCGCCTCCCGTCGGTCTCGACCTCGTCGACGCGCAGCGCGACGACGCGCCCCTCGTAGATCCGCCTACTCGCTGTTACGCGCATTTCTTTAAAGGCGCTCCGCCCCAGGCTGCGCGCCCCCCATGCTGCGCATGGGGCCCCCAACCGACGGCTCCCTCACCGCTGTGCTCCTTCCCACCATCCCCCC
>Ga0209061_1001495_pt1 | contig 38159 bp, 30 predicted proteins | sample Coa_R1_10_FD_187157 | JGI IMG/M metagenome (GOLD analysis project Ga0209061, IMG submission 187157) | Surface soil microbial communities from Centralia Pennsylvania, which are recovering from an underground coalmine fire - Coalmine... | ecosystem: Environmental > Terrestrial > Soil >... | reverse complement strand
AGGTGCTTGACGGCACCGGGAAGCGGCACATCGAGTACCCGATCCACACCGAGATCATGGCCAGCCGCAGCGACGCCGGGGCCGTCGTGCACACCCACTCCGACGCGGCCAACGCGTTCGCCGCCCTCGACGTGCCGCTGCGCCCCATCAGCCACGCGGGGGCGCTGTTCTGCTACCCGGACGTGCCGCGCTTCACCCTCACCGGCGGCCTGATCAGCACGCCCGGGCTCGGCAAGGCACTCGCGGACGCGCTCGGTCCCGCACGTGCCTGCCTGATGCCGCAGCATGGCATCGTGGCGGTGGGCAAGGACATTCCGGAAGCGGTCATGACCGCGGTGCTGCTTGACAAGGCGTGCCGGACCCAGCTCGCCGCCATGGCCGCGGGGCCCCTGGCGCGCTGGGGGAGCGAGGAGGACACGGCGGCCAAGCGCCCGCAGGTCTGGTCGGACAGCCAGATACGGAGCGGCTGGGACTACCTGCTCCGCTCCGCGCAGGCGGGCCGCGGGTGAGCCGGCCTGCCGCGCCCGGCAGCCCCCTCCTGCCCGGGGCGTGCATGGTTGCCGCAGGGCGTGCATGGCGCCGCGGCGATCCGGGCCGGCCGGACCGGCCCGGATCGCCGTGCGTCAGCATGCGGCACGCGCGCAGCGGGCAGCGCCCATGGTCACCGTGCCCGCCGCCGGAGCGCGGCGAGCGCGCCGCCGGCCGCTGCGGCGGCACCCAGGGCAGAGACCAGGCGGGCGTGGTGGGACGCCCAGAGCTGCGGGCTCCGGGTATGGGACCGGCCGTCGAAGACGCCGTGCGCCCCGTGATCGGTGCCGCCCGGGCCGTCGACGGGCTCCCACAGGTTGGCCGGCCGGTCCGGGCCGACCTGCTCGCCGGTCTGCTGGGAGTCGTAGCCGGTGCGCGCGAGGTAGCGGTCCAGCAGCGGGGCGGCCACCTTCTGCGCCAGCAGGGTTCCCGCGGTAGACCCGCCGATCCAGTACTGCTTGCGCTGCGGGTGGTCGGCGGCGTATAGGACACCGCGGGCGGCAAGCTCGGGCTGGTAGATCGGCGGCACCGGCTGCGGGTGCCGCGGCAGCCTGGACAGCACCCAGGAAAACTGCGGCGTGTTGACCGCGGGCATCTGCGCGACGGTGATGCGCACATTGCTGCCCTCGTGCAGCAGCTCGCACCGTACCGATTCGGTGAACCCGTTGATGGCGTGCTTGGCGCCGCAGTATGCCGACTGCAGCGGGATGGAGCGCTCCCCGAGCGCCGAGCCGACCTGTACGATCGTGCCCTTGTCACGTGGCTTCATCCGTGCAAGGGCCGCCATGGTCCCGTACACGAACCCCAGGTAGGACACCTCGGTGACCCGGCGGAACTCCTCGGGCCTGATCTCGGCGAACGGGGCGAACACCGACGTGAACGCCACGTTGATCCAGGTGTCGACCGGGCCGAAATGCTCCTCCGCCTGCCCGGCGGCGGCCTCGACCGCGGCGTGGTCGGCGACATCGGCCGGGATCGCCAGCGCCTTGCCCCCCGCGTCGGTCACGTCGCGGACAGCGCCGTCAAGCCCGGCCCTGCCGCGCGCGATGAGGGCGACGTTGGCCCCCCGCTGGCCGAACAGGCGCGCGGTGGCCCGCCCGATCCCTGCACTCGCCCCGGTGATCACGACAGTCTGCGTCATCGGCTCGATGATCCCTTCTCGCTAGCGGGCCGTGGCTACCTGACGTTCATGCCCGCGGCGCCGTGGATCACCCGCAGCCGGCCAGCCCAGCAATGGTGAATCTCCGCACGTCACCGCATCGCACATTCGTTCTAATCGTGCTAGGCTTGACACCCAACTCGCACATTCGTTCTAATCAATGCGTGAATCAGGTTGTCACCCCTGCCGAGTCACGGCCCGCCCTGGCCCGTGCAGGCGCAGCGGGCATGACCTGCCCTTCCCGCCGGGCGGCTGGCGCGCATCACAGCCTCCGCCGGCTGCCGCACGGGTCACACCGTGCGGCCGGCAGGCAGACCACACCCCGGGGCCGCTTGCACCGGCCGTTACCCGGCTGGCGGATAACGCTCACGCCAGAGGTGAAGGATATGGATCGTACGGCATCAGCATCGCACGCCGGCATGACGGCGGGACACCGCCACGACGCACGGTACGCACCGGCGGGAGACGGCACGGACGCGGCCAGGCCGCACGCTGCCGCTCAGCACCTGCGTGCCCGCGCGCCGGCCGCCGGATCGCGGCTGGCCGAGCTGCGGCACCAGACCGCAGAGCTGAGCGTGCACATCGACAGCCTGACGCAGGCTTTCGAGCGCGCGCCAGACGAAGGCGTGCGGGCTCATCTCAGTTACCTGATCCGGCTCAAGAGCCGGCAGCTCGCTGACCTGGAGGACGAAACCGCTGAACTCGAACGCCTGGCCCCTGCCGCACGCGGGCGGCTCCGGCGCGGGCAGGCACGGCCTGCCCGTAGCCCCGTGCAGCGGGCTCCTGGCCGGGCGGTGGCGCCCGGCGAGATACGGGAAACCGCACCCGGCCATAACGGGGGCGCTGCACCTGGAGGCCCCGCCCCGACGGCGCGGGCGGCAGCCGGCCATTCCCCGGCCGGGCGTGGGAGGGATCCGGTATCTGGGCACGAGCCGAACGTAGCAGCGACCACTGACATTGATCCGGATATGGCCTCCGGCCGGATGACGGCCCTGCTGGCCCGGGAGGACGACTCCCCGGGACCCCCCGGGGCGGGCCGCCGGCCCGCAGCCCGCCGCGCTGCCGCTGGCCTGCGCCGGGAGACCGATGCCGGCGCGGCGGCTGGCTCCGCGCCACCGGGCTCCGCGCCACCGGGGCCGTCGCGCGGCCACGCCGGTGAGGTTTCCGGGCCGCAGATGCCCTCGCCCCGGGAACGCACCGGGGACCTGGTCAGCCGTGGACGCCGCAGCACCTACCGTCCCCGGCTTTCACGCGGGAGGAAGGCGGTCATCGGAGCGGCGGCCGCCGCCATGATCGCCACCATCGCGGCGGTGGTCCTGGCTACCGGAAGCCCGGGCTGGCCGGCCAGCGTGGCGACGGTGCAGAGGGAGGCCGCCATGGCCTGCCAGAACCCCAACGTGGCGTCCGAGCCAGGCCAGGTCAACTTCGCCTGCGCGAAGGCCACCCGGCAGATCCTCTGGGTGTTCGCGCTGATGACGAGCGGCGATAACCCGCACTTCACCGATGCCAGGACTGGCCGCGTGGGCCTGGAGCCGATCACGCCGGCCCTGGGCGGGGAGGTGGCGTGGTCACTCAACCTTCACCATCCCTACAACCCGGGCAACCCGCTCGACAGCCTCGAAGTGGCGGCACGGGCAATCAACAACATCATCGGCGGGGCGACGCTGACCGGCGCCGACGGCCAGCCGGTCGTTCAGCCGGGACTCGAAAGCTCTCCCGAGGGCTGCACCCGGTACACCGGATCGGCGGCGGTCATTTCTCATCACGGCTTCCCCGGCCGATGCGCCAGGCCGGTGACCACTCCTGAAGGCCAGGCTGCCCTCGTGGCCGATATCTACAGGAAGTGGATCGTCGGCTCCCCGCCATGGGCCGCCCAGGCCGCTGCCGTGCTGTTCGAGAACGCGAGCAACCCAGGCGATCCGCAGGTCCAGGCCATCCTCGAGAAGCTGCGGCAATCGGGGCCGCTCGCGTGACCTGGGCAACCGCCGGCACCGGCACCGGCACCGGCACCGGCACCAGCACCGGCACCGGCACCGGCACCGGCAGAACGTTATCCCGGCGGCTGGCGGCCACGGCCGCCCCCGCGCATCGCCAGAGATCAGGAAGGACAACGCATCATCAGGAAAGAAGGTGAAAGCCCATGCGTCCTGCCAGCAGGCCATGGTGGAAGCAGGCCACCGCGCTGGTAAGCCTCAGCGCGAGCGGAGCGGTCACGGGCTTCTCCTTCGCTCCCCGGGCACCGGCCGGGCCAGCCTCTCCGGCCAGCATGCCAATCCGCCTTCTGGCTCTCGAGCAAGCTGCCCGGCCATCACCCGCCGATGACGCGACGCTGCGCGCAGCCATCGTCAACGTCGCCAGGTACTACCTCCAGATGGCGCGGAGCAAGACCCCTGCCGAGATGGAGAAGATCATCTGGCAGCAGGACAGCACCGATGGTGCCGACCACGGCCCGTCGTGCGCGGCCTTCGCCAGCCTGACGCTGGAGCTTGCCGCCCAGGTAACCGGCCAGCGCAGCTGGGTGACCGGCGGCAGCTCCTACCCGTGGCCCCTCCATCAGTGGGCAGATGCCCGGGTCGATCCCAATCCCGCCTCGCCGGGGATCATCTCGATCATCCAGGATGCCGAGGAGCACCACCGCTGGCACCCGCTGGGCGACGGGTACACGCCGCTGCCCGGCGACTGGGTTCTGTTCGACGGCCATGTCGAGGTGGTCACGCAGTACGCGGACGGGGTCCTGCAGACGATCGGCGGCGATTCACTGCCGAATTTTTCCGTCAACGCCCACTCCTACCGTGACCCGCTCAGCGACCAGGGGGTCACCGGGTTCGTCGACAACGGCGAACTGCCCGGTACCGGGAACGGCACACTGCACGCCCCCGGGGCTGCGCCGGCCGGCACCCCTGGGGGAGATCAGACGGCCCCCGCACCGGCAGCCGCCCCGGAGGCACCGGGTACCCAGGACGCGTCTGCGGTCATTCCGGGGATACTTGCCGCCGGTCCCGCCGATCCCGCCGGATCTGGCGGACCAGCGTCAGCGCACTCGGCCGACGGCGCGTTCATCCCCGGGCTGCCAGCGGCACTCAGCCCAGGCAGGAACACGCGGCCGCAGCGGCAGTCACAGGCGCAGGACAGCCAGCCGCGGCAGGGGCAGGAACCCGCGCCGCACGCCAGCCAGGCACCGGCTCACGCCAGCCCGGAATCTGCGGGCCCGGCGGTCAACGGGGGCGTGCCGCAGCCCACCCTCCCGGCGCCGGCCACCGCCTCTCAGGCGGCGGCGCCGGGCGGGGCGGCCATCCCCGGGCTGCCGCCGGCGTCCCCCCCGCCCAATGGGCCGCCGACGTCCGCGGCGGATCCGCACAGCGCCGGCCAGCCGCCGCCCGCAACGGCGCCCGCAACGGCGCCCGTGCATGGCACGCGCGCGCAGCAGGCGTTCATCGCTGAAGTAGCCCCGGGGGCGGTTGCGGCACAGCGCAAGTACGGCGTCCCTGCAGCGGTGACGATCGCCCAGGCCATCGACGAATCCGGCTGGGGCCGCAGTGAGCTGGCCGTCAAAGACAACAACCTGTTCGGGATCAAGGGCACTGGCCCCGCTGGCAGCCACCTGCTGCCTGCCCGGGAGTACGAAAATGGCCAGTGGATAGCTGTTACCGCTCCCTTTCGCGTATATCGCGATGTCGCCGAGAGCATCGACGACCACGGCCGGCTCCTGGCGACCAGCCCGCAGTACAGCCAGGCCATGGCTGTACGTGACGACCCCAACGCGTTCGCCGCTGCCCTCACGGGCACCTATGCGACGGACCCCCACTATGGGGCGACGCTCATCAACCTCATGCGGCAGTACGACCTGTACCGATTCGATGCCATGGCGCCCGGCGGGTATCAGCCGCAAGGGCCGTCCGGCCAGCCGGACAGCACCGCTTCAGGGCGGCAGGCGAGCGCGGCACCGTCCGCAACACGATCCCCGGAAGCGACCGCGGCACCCCGGACGGTGCCGCCGGGCGGGGCGGCCATCCCCGGGCTTGCGGTCATCCCCGGGCTTGCGGACGCCGCTTCGGCCACGCCAGCGAGTACCCAGCCGGCTGCTCCCGCGCCAGCGCCGGCCGCGTCCCTGGCCCGCCCGGCACCGGGGGACGGCAGCCAGGCGGAGGCGGGCGGCAGCCAGGCGGAAACGCATCAGCCCCAGCCACGCCGGGCATCTCAGCCACGCCGGGCAGCTCAGCCACGCTGGGCAGCTCAGCCACGCCGGGCACCTCAGCCACGCCGGGCAGCTCAGCCATGGCGGGCGCCCCGGCCGCGGACGCCCGCAAGCAAGGCGGGGCCTGCCAGCCGGCCGGCGAAGGCGGAACCGGGCGGCTGCCGGGTGGACGGATCCGTGTGCCGCAACGCCCCTGCACGCCCGAGCAGGTACCAGGCGCCCATCCCGACGGCCGTCAGGCACGCCTTCCTCATGACGGCCAGGACACCGCTCATCCGCGGGGAAGCTCTCTACCGGGACGTCGCGAGCCACAGCGGCATCCCATGGGAACTGCTGGCTGCCTGTGACTGGATGCAGTGCGAGGCCCGCGCACGCTACTCGCCGGTCCACGGCGAGAAGCTGGGCACCGTCAACCCCGACGGCACGGTCTACCGGACGAAATCGGCAGCACTGGCGCAGTGCGCCGATGACCTGGCGGAACTTGCCTGGGCGGTTTACGGGATCGACCTGACGGCGGGCGAAGCCCTGTCCGTCCGTGATCTGGCCGACGCCTTCGCGGCCTTCCGCTGGGGCGGGCTGCTCAAACGGCACCGGACCTCCGCCATGGAGTTCCCGTACTCCATGGCGGGCCTGACCGATCGGCACATGAGCATGCGCTGGCCTGCCATTGCCGAGCCGGATGCGCCGGACAAGCCGGGCAGCCGGTTCCGCAGGCCGTTCGGGGCGGTGCCCATCGTGCTGAGCCTCAGCTACCCGGCCACTGTCTAGCCGCGGAGCCGCGTACAGAAAGGCATCGAAAGAAGGTGGGATTCGTGGTTCGCTTCCTGCTCTTCCTGGTGGGCATGCTCACCGCGGGCAGGCCGGTGCCGCCGGGCCGGCGGGACGCGGCCTGGTACCAGGCCGATACCGCCTACCGCAGGCACGACCCGGGCAGCGTGCCCTCGGGGGCTCAGGAACCGGCAGCCACCAGTCTGGGCGCCGCCGGCCAGGCGGTCCCGGACGACCACGGCGACGGCGGCACGCGGCCAGACCAGCCCGGGCCGCGGCAGGCACCCGGGCCGTGGCAGGCACCCGGGCCCTGGCAGGCACCCGGGCCGCGACCGCCAGCCGGTTCATGGCTGACGTGGCGCCGGCCCGCAGCCGGTACCAGCTACCCTGCCGGCCTGATGGCTCCGGCCCCGCCGGACGGGCGGGGCTTCAGGCCACGCTCGCGCCGCCGCATTCCACGCCGGCTCGCGTGGGGTGCCGCCGCAGCCGCGGTGTGCCTGATATTCCGCAGGGCGATCGCCGCCGTGGCACTGACCGCGCTTTCCGCGGCCCTGCACCTCGTGGGCGTCAGCGCCCACCTGCCGCACATCAGGTTCGCCTGGCCGTGGCAGACGATCAGCGCCGGCACGGCCACGGACACCGATCTGGGACCGTGGGTGCTGCAGAAGATCGAGGGTGTTTCCAGGCCAGCCCTCGGCACGGTGAACTTCAGCTTCGTCTTCACCCACAAGGTTTCCAAGAACATAGGCCCCTGGCCATGCTGGTACGCCAGCACCTTCTACGCGGTCGGCCGCGCGTCTGCCACTGTCGACCTCAACCCGGGCACTGCCTGGTGGAAACCCGGGGCAGGTCATTTCCGGCTGCAGGTTGTCAGCCGCCCCCGCCAGGGCAAGCCCGGCCGCGTGACGGTCACCATGGTCCTCCCGCGGCCGCAGCTCCCGCAATCCGCCCACGACGTCACCATCGACAACATCCCGTCGAGACCGGTGGACACGCAGCATAGCTGGACGTACCCGGGGTTCGGATGCGGCGTGCTGCTGCGGCCCCAGTTTCCCCAGTCAGTGCTCTACGCCCAGGCACAGCGCATCGCCTTCTACAAGGCGACCCGCGTCCCGCAGGTCACCGGCCCGCTCCTCAGCAGCGCCAAGGCCGAGGCGGCGCAGATCATCCGGGACAACTTCATCCAGCCGTCGGTCAACGCGTTCGGCTACACCCTCGGCCAGTTCACCATCCGGTGGGCCGCTGCGCCGTAGCGGTCAGCAAGCGCCCTGGGCCAGCCGCAACAGCATCGCCGGCTTCCCGCCACTCCGGCGTCCGGGCGGGCGACACCGGCACGGGCAACCCGCACGGTGCGCTCCTCGTCATCTGGCAGATACCAGATGTGTGCGCTTCCGCGACCCTGACCTGCCGCTGCTCACGCTCTCACCGTTGGAACGTCCGGGTCGCGAGGTCGTGGCGGAGCTGACAGTGATCGCCGGCTCGCGGTGGACGCGGATTCGGGCGCATCACCGCGAACGCTTCCCGTGCCGTCAATCCTGACGCTCCCGCGCCAGGTCAGCCGAACCTGCGTGCTCGCCGGGATTCCAGCCGCCGCCGCCGGGCCTCCAGTTTCGACTCCAGCCGCTCGCGCTTGTAGTCCAAGCGGGCCCGCACGTAGGACTCCACCCCGTCGTGCTCACGCCCAGCCTCCAGCTTCCGCTGCCCGCACTCCCCGGGCCGCTTCCTCCTGACCTCGACCCCTCCCATGAAGGCGAGGCCGTTGACGATGATCTCCGGCCCGCCGGGCTGCCCTCTTCCAGAGACGCCATGGTCGAAGCCGCCCATGATGCCGACGCCACTGACCTGAACCGTGGCGTCGGCAGGCACGGTTATCTCGATGCCGCCAAGGACCGCCACCGCGTGGATGGTCACGGTCGGCTCGGCAAACCGTGCCTCGCACAGGTCGATGCTCCCGCCGCCCAGGACCGCCACGGCGGTGAAATTCCCCGGCACAACCCACTCGCCCCTGCGGTCGAAGCCGCCCAGGATCGCGACCGCTGCGCTCGACGTCGGCTCACCGCCGAACCGGTGGACGTCACCGGCAGGGGGCACCGGCGGCGAGGGAGCATGTCCCGTCCCGGAGCTGGGCAGGTCCCGGGTGATCGGTTCGAGCTCGGCGTAGGTCTTGGCCGCGTACGCGGCCTCCAGCCGCTCGTCCAGTTCCCCCAGGCTCAGCCGGCCCTCGCCGGCGGCCTGGCGCAATATCTCGGCGACCCGCTCACGGTCGGCATCCGAAACGCGCAGGTTCCCGCGATCCGGGACTCCTGGGGGGCTATTCATAGCCAAAGCTTAGGCGCACCGGCACGCACGGGTACAGGCCACGGCCAGCGGGTCCTGCGGACAGGCGCTGGCCCGCCGGGGATAGCGGCCCGGCCCGGCGGCTGGTACGGGCCGGCGCATCCCGCCCGCACCAGCCTACCGGTGCAGCATCCGTTCCTGCCCACGAGCTCTCCCCGCGGGCCGAGGCCTGCCGGCGGGGAAGCCGGGCGCTGGCCCAGGCTGAGCGGCCGCCGCATGGGCACCCTACGAGCCGAAGCCTGCCGGCGGGGAGGCCGGGGAACCGCTGTAGGTCTTGATGGGACCGTTGTTGGTGGTGACATGGACGGGCCCCGACAGGGTGATGCCGCCGCCCGTTTCCTTTCCGATCTGCATCCCCTGGTAACCATAGTGATCGGTCTTCGAGTAGCTGAACGGCACGAGCCCGGGTCCTGTGAACGTGGCTCCCTTGGCTTCGAGCGTCTTCACCAGGCCCTGGCGGGTCAGGTTACGGCCGGCCGCCCTGAGCAGGTTGACCATGGTGTAGGCCACGGCCATGCCGTACTCGGTGTTCCCGTCCCAGGGTTCGCCGGCATCGTATTTCTTCCATATCTTGCGAAAGTCCGACACCCAGGCGTTGCCGTAATTGCTCTCCGACGGCAGGTATCCCGCGGTGATCGCGCCCTCAAGGAGGTTCCCGCCTGCCTTGCCCTTGGAGAACGAGGACAGCAGTTTGGTCACGGTCGGCGGGTCGGCACCCACGTTGGAGATCACGTACTGCGGGTGGTAGCCGATCTCGGCCGCCGCCAGCATCGCCAGGGCCGTGGCCGCCGGGATCGTGTACATCGCCACGACCTGGGCGCCCGCCGCCTTGAGGGCGGCCATCTGGTTCCCCAGGCCGGCGGACAGGGTGGTCGTGTCGTAGGTCTGGCGGCTTACCACCGAGGCCGCCGGCACCTGCATGTCCAGGCCCTTGACCCCGTCCTGGCCGAACTCGTCGTTCTGGTAGAGGTAGCCGACCTTCTTGCCCGCGTAGTTGGCCTTGATGTACTGCCCGAGGATCTTGCCCTCGATGATGTAGTTGGTCTGCCAGCCGAAGGACCACGGGTACTTCTGCGGCTGGCTCCAGCAGGCGCACCCGGAGGCGATAAAGAGCTGCGGTACCTTCTCGGAGTTGACGAAGGGCTGCACGGCCAGGTCCGTCGGCGTGCCGAGCGGGTCGAAGAGGGCGAAGACGTTGTCCTGGAGGATCAGCTCGCGTGTCTTCGTCGCCGTGATCGAGGGATCGTACTGGTCGTTCTCGACGATGTACTTGATCGTGCGGCCGTCGATCCCGCCGTGCGCATTCACGTATTTGAACACCGCGGTGGACGCCGGGGCTATCTCGCTGTAGCCGGGCGCGGCGGGACCGGTCAGCGGCTCGGTGGCCCCCAAGGTGATGGTGGTGGCGGTGACGCCGGGAGCGGACGCCGTGTTCCCGGACGTGTTATTCCCTGACGTGCCGCTGCTCCCGCCTGAGCTGCCGCAGGCGGCGGCGAGGACACTGACGGCGGCCAGGCCGGCCGCCAGCCGGTACGGGTGCGCCGCGCGGAGACTAGTGCGCATGACTACTCCCTTATGGAATTGCGCATGACTACTCCCTTATGGAATATGGTCAGCCGATCCGACACGTGAGCCCTCGGCCTGGGCGCGATCACGTGACCGTGCGGCCTGCCAGCGGCCGAGGACGGGCACTCTGGCGGCCGGGAGCCGCGGCAGGCCGAGGAGGCGCCGGACTCCGCCCTGGATACCTGCGGGCGCGAGGATCATCACGACGATGAGGACGGCCCCGTAGATGATGAGGGCCAGGTTCGAGGCGACGCCCGACGGAAGGTTCAGTGAATTGGAGAACGACGTCGACCACTGGGGGACCAGCACGAGGACAAGCGCCCCCCACCAGGCCCCGGCCAGGCTCCCCGCGCCGCCGATGACCATGCCGGCGAGCAGGGAGATGGACAGGCCGATCGTGAACTCGCCGGGGTTGACGATGCCGGTGCCGAAGCCGTAGAGGGCCCCCGCCAGGCCGGCGCAGGCGGAACTCACCACGAACGCCAGGATCTGCGTGCGGGGCACGTTGACGCCGGCGAGCGATGCCGCGATCTCATCGTCGCGCACCGCACGGAACGCCCGGCCGAACCGGCTGCGGTTGAGGTTGGCCAGCAGGACCATCACGGCCAGGGCGGCGATCAGGCAGACCCAGGCCAGCCACCGCTCCGCGGACAGCGACCCGGGGGCGGTCAGCGGCGGCACGGTGATCCCCTGCTCCCCGCCGAACACGCCGGAGTACTTGACGGCGACCTCGGGCAGGGCGAGCGCGAGCGCCAGGGTGACCCCGGCCAGGTACGGGCCCCGCAGCCGGGCTGCGGCAAGGCCGATGATCAGGCCGAGGACGGCCGCCGCGGCCCCTCCGGCCAGGATCGTGACCCAGACAGGCGTGTGGGTGCGGGCTATGAGCAGCGCCGTCGTGTAGGCCCCGACGGCCATGAGGGCACCATGGCCGAGGGAGATCTGGCCGTTGCCCCCGGTGAGCAGGGTGAGGCCGGCCACGGCGATGGCGTAGACGGCGATCTGGGACACCTGGAAGTTGCCGTACGATCCGAGGCCGGCGGTGATGAAGAACAAGACGATGCCCGCGGCCACGGCCAGGGTCAGGTGGCGGGCCAGGGGCTGGCGGGGCAGCCGGGGAGACCTCGCTGCCAGGCCGGCGGAACGCTGCGGGTCCCCGTTCATGACGTCCTCTCAGACTCGTCTCGGGCGCGAGCGGGTGAACAGCCCCTCGGGACGTGCCATGAGCACGACCAGCAGGATCACCAGGGCTCCCACCGTCTCAAGGGACGACCCCAGGTAGCCGCCGACGTAGGACAGGGCAAGGCCGGTGACAAGCCCGCCGACGAGGGCACCGAGGGGGCTGTCAAGGCCGCCGATGATGGCCGCGGTGAACGCGAAGACGAGCACCGTGTCCATGTTGTTCGGGTAGAGCAGGACCTTCGGGGCCACCAGGAGCCCGGCGAGCGAGCCGGCCAGGGCGGCCAGCGCCCAGCCGAGGGTGAGAATCCGGCCGACCCGCACCCCCAGCAGCCGGGCCACCTCCGGGGCGAAGGCCGCGGCCCTCATGCGCAGCCCGGTGTGGGTGTGCTGGAACAGCACGGCCAGGGCCAGCAGCATGAGCACGACCGCGGACAGCACGAAGATGTCGAAGGGGGAGAACGCGATCTGGCGTCCGCCGGCCCGCAGGCCGGTCTCGGAGAAGTAGGCGGGAAACGACCGGTCCCCGCCCCCCCAGATGGCGCCGGCCACCGCCTCCACGAGAATGAGCAACCCCAGGGTGACGATCACGGCGTTGACCGGCGGCTTGCCCTCCACGGGCCGGATGATGACCCGCTCCACCGCCGCCCCGAACACCAGGCCGGCCACGAGGGCGATGACAAAGGCGATCCAGTAGCCGATGTGGTTGCCGATGAGGGTGACGGCCACGTAGGTGGTGAGCATGGCCATCCCGCCCTGGGCGAAGTTGATGATCCGGGTGGCCCGCCAGATCAGCACGAGCCCCAGGGCCACCGCCGCGTAGATCATCCCGTAGGTGATCCCGTTCAGCGTGAGGTCGGTGAACCGCCCCATCGGCTTCCCTCCTTCCCTCTGCTCGTCCCGCGGCCCGCTAGAAGCCCAGGTAGTGGTGGTGGAGGTTGGGGTCGGCGGCTACCCGGGCGGCGGCGTCGGCTACCGCGACCCGGCCCAGGCTGAGGATCACCGCCCGCTCGGCGATGGACAGGGCGCTTGCCGCGTTCTGCTCCACGATGAGCACGGTCAGGCGCTGGCGCCGGACCAGCCCGGCCAGCAGGCTGAGGATCTGGGCGGTCACCAGCGGGGCGAGCCCCAGGGACGGCTCGTCGAGCAGGAGCATCCTGGGGCGGGCCATCAGCGCCCGCCCGATCGCCAGCATCTGCCGCTCGCCGCCCGACAGGGTGAAGGCCGACCGCCGCCGCCGCTCGCCGAGGGCGGGAAACAGGCCGTAGACCTCCTCAAGGGCCCTGGCCCTGTCTCTCTTGTCACTGCGCCACAGCGCGCCGAGGCGCAGGTTCTCCTCCACCGTGAGCTCCTGGATCACCCCGCGGCCCTCGGGCACGTGCGCCACGCCGTGGCGCACGATGTCCTCGACCGGCAGGCCGGTCAGTTCCTTCCCGTCGTAACGGACAGCGCCGCTGACCGGCCTGACCAGGCCGGTGATGGTCCGCAGCAGCGTGGTCTTCCCCGCCCCGTTGGCGCCGAGCACGGCGGTCACCGAGTGGTCGGGCACGGTGAGGGAGACGCCGTCAAGCGCCCGGACGGCTCCGTAGCACGTGGTCAGGCTCTCGACCTCAAGCACCGGCACCTCCTTGGCCGACGGCACCGGCCTTCGTCACGTCCTCCCCCAGGTAGGCCCTGGCGACGGCGGGGTCGGCCCGAACCTCGGCCGGGGTTCCCTGGCAGATAACCCGGCCGAAGTTGAGCACGGCGATGCGGTCGCACACGTTCATGACGAGGTCCATGTGGTGCTCGACAAGGAGCACCCCCATGCGCTCCCGCAGTCCCCGGATCAGGCCGCCGAGCTCGTCCATCTCGGCGGCTGACAGCCCGCTGGCCGGCTCGTCGAGCAGCAGCAGTCTCGGCTCGCTGACCACGGCGCGTGCCAGCGAGACCCGCTTCTGGGTTCCGTAGGGGAGGGAGCCGGGCAGGGCGTCCGCCACCTCGCAGACCCGTAGCTCCTCCAGCGCGGCCATGGCCCGCTCCCTGAGCCTGGCCTCGTCCCTGGAGGAGCGGGGCAGGCCGAGAACGGCGGCGGCCAGGCCGGCGCGCGCCTGGGCGTGAAGGCCGGCCATCACGTTCTCCAGCACCGTGAGGCCCGGCCACAGCCCCACTCCTTGCAAGGTCCTGGCGATGCGGAGCCGGGCGAGGTCGTGGGGCCGGTGGTGGCGCAGGCGCCGGCCCTGCCACGTGAGGCTGCCCTGCCCGGGACGCACGAACCCGCACACGACGTTGAACAAGGTCGTCTTGCCGGCGCCGTTGGGGCCGATGACGCCGACGATCTCCCCGGTGCCCACCGACAGGGAAACCCGCTCAAGGGCGGTCAGGCCGCCGAAGCTCACGGTCACATCCGTGACGCGCAGTTCCCCGCCCGCAGCAGGGCCATCGGGGCCGCCCCGGGCGGGGCTCACGTCGCGGCGCATCTCGGCTCAGCTCGCCGTAACGGCCCGGGACGGGCTGACATCAGTTTTCCCATGCCGATCACGCCCTTACCGCGAGATCACCCGGAGCGTGCGGAAAACCCTGATCGCCACGGCGGTCACGAGCGGCTCCGCACCCTGATGTACTGTTGTGGTACGTATAGACGCTCGTTCACATCCCTGTCAAGGGGCCGGCGCAGCCGGGCTGCCGGCCTGCGCCCGCCCGGACGGCTCCGCAGCATGTGGCCAGGCTCCCGGTCCCACGCACCGGCATGTCCCTGGTCGGTTACACCGCATTCTGGCACGAGGTAGTGACCCACGTCACACTATCCGGTGATCAGGCGCATTCGAGTGATCATCGCAACGGTGACGGGTCGTGCTACGGAAGAAATGACTTTGCAGACTCCGTTTGCCGTTCCCGGGCGTAATTCCAGGATGTAAGCGAGCTTCGGATCCCGCAGGGATCCACGTACCCCTCCGCACGCGCCCGCTGCACCGGATCATTGAGGGCGGAACACCGGGATCGCCACCTCGGCGTGGTCTTCCCAGCCGAGCCTGACCCGCTGGCCGACCCGGATCGCGTCCGCTGGCACGTCCACCTCGGCGAGCAGCCGGAAACCCTCGTCCATGTCGATGAAGCCGAGGACGTAGGGCACGCGGCTGCGGAAGTACGGCTGGCCGTGCTGGCGGATCACCGTGTAGGTGTAGACGGTGCCCGTGCCACCGGAGTCGCGCCACTGCAGGGCGGCACCCAGGCAGTTCGTGCAGTGCCGCCGCGGGTGAAAGACGATCTCGCCGCACGAGGAGCAGACCTGGTAGGTCAGCCGGTGTTCCTTCGTGGCAGCCCAGAAAGGCGCGGTGTCCTGCTCGGACAACGCCGGCAGCGGGCGCTCCGGGCTGGCCGTCCCGTCCCTGGCGGTCTCCTCCGCTGATGGCATCGCCCGTCACTCCCTTCCGAGGATGATCGTGCCGGCCGCGTGCCGGGTACCGAGCTGCCCGCCGTTGCCATGCGCGACGGCAAGCCGCGCTCCGGCCACCTGGGCGGTCGACTCACCGCGTAGCTGCCGGGTGGCCTCGATGAGCAGGAAGATCCCGCGCATCCCGGGGTGGTTGGAAGACAGGCCGCCGCCGTCCGTGTTGAGCGCTGGAGCGCCGGGGCGGTCGAACCGGAGCCGGCCGCCCGCCACGTACGGGCCGCCTTCGCCCTTCTTGGCGAAGCCAAGATCCTCCAGGACCGTCAGGACCGTGATCGTGAAGGAGTCATAGATCATGGCGATGTCGATGTCGTCCGGGCACACACCCGCCTGGCCGAACGCGTCCCTGCCGGACCGCACCGCTGCCGATGTCGTGATGTCGCCCTGGCCGAGCGGGTAGCCAACCGCCTCCCCGCTGCCGAGGATCCACACCGGCGGCTTGCGCAGGCCCGCTGCCACCGCGGCCGAGACGATGACGACAGCGCCGCCGCCGTCGGACACAATGCAGCAATCCAGCAGGTGCAGCGGGTCGGCGATGAGCCGGGACCCCAGAACGTCGTCGATGCTGATCTCGCCCGTGTTCCTGATGCCGATATCGGCCAGCCCGGCGACGGCCTGCGGATTGCGCACCGCATGCGCCCGGGTGGTGACCGCGATCTCGGCGAGCTGCTCCGGCGTCGTCCCGTACTGCGCCATGTGCCGCTGCGCGACGAGCGCGTAGCTGCCGATCAGGGTCAGCCCGTAGGGGGTCTCCATGTTCAGGCCCGGCTGCGGCTCGGCAGGGATCCGGCCCCCGGTGCCGATGGCCCGCGACTCGCTGCGCGCCGTCGACCCGTATGTCAGCAACGCTACGTCCGCCCGGCCGGCGGCGATGTCCCGTGCCGCATGCGCCGCCTGGAACTCATACGAGCTACCGCCGACCGCCGTGGTATCCACCACGCGCGGGCTGACGCCGAAGTACTCGGCGATGGTCAGGCCCTGCATCGGCCCGGCCTCGCCGCAGTCGTAGATGGCATCGACATCGGACCAGCGCAGGCCGGCGTCGGCGAGCGCCTGCCGTGCGCATTCCGCCTTGATCTGCAGCCTGCTCAGGCCGCCGGCCCTCCGGCCGGGGAACTCGTAGATTCCGGCGATGGCAGCCCCCGCCGGCCTCATCGCACGCCCCCGGCGGGAGCCGGCCCGCGCACCTGCACCCGGCCGCGGTCGATCACCACCGTGCCGTCCTGCTTCGTGGTCTGGAACAGCGCCGTGCCGCTGCTGTCCTGGCGCCAGGCCGATACCGTCAGCGGCTCACCGGGCAGCACCGGGCTGCTGAACCTGCCGTACATGGACCGGAACCTGGCCGGGTCGGAGTCGCACAGCATGTGCAGCAGGGCGCGCCCTGTGATGCCATAGGTGCACAGGCCATGCAGGATCGGCCTGCTGAAGCCGCCCCTCGCCGCGAACTTCGGGTCGACGTGCAGCGGGTTGCGGTCCCCAGAGAGCCGGTAGATGAGTGCCTGCTCCGGTCTGGTCTCCTGGACCATCTGGCAGTCCGGCTCCCGCTCCGGCCGCTGCCACGGCGGGCTTGTCCCTCGCTCACCGCCGAATCCGCCCTCGCCGCGGATGAAGGTGCCGCTCCTCGTGGTCACCAGCGGCTGGCCTGTCGCGATGTCCACCGCCACGTTCTCGCTGACCACCAGAGCCCCGGATCCCTTGTCGTAGATGCCGGTCACGGTGGAGGTGGTGCGCACGGTTCCCTCGACCGGCAGCGGCCGGTGCAGCTCGAAGCCCTGCTCCGCGTGCACGAGCATGGCCCGGTCGAAGTCGCCGAGGCTGCGGCCGGTGCGTGCCTGGGCGATCAGCACCGCGAAGGTCGGCAGGACCTTCTGCTCGATACCCTCGCAGTTCTCCGTGGTGAACTCGAGTTCCCGTAGCGGGTCGCCAAGCCCGGCCCCGACACCCACCGCGTACAGCAGCGCGTCCGTGGAAGTCCAGGATCGCTCCTGCGGCTCGCTTTCCACCCCCACCAGGCTGTGGTCAAGGGCCATGACAACCTCCCGTTTCTGGCGCGTTTCCCGGTCCGGTGACGACGAGCACGTCGAGCGCCTCGATCTGGTCCCCGTTCACCCACAGCGGGTTGACCTCCAGCGTGCGCAGCGCGCCGCCCAGTGACAGAGCGGCGTTGCCCACGCCGATGATCACCTCTGCCAGGGCATCCAGGTCAACGGGCTGCGAGCCGCGCGCGCCCCGCAGCAGCGGCGCGCCCCGCAGCTCGCCGAGCATCCGCTTCACCTCGGCCGCATCCGCCGGGAGCACCCGCAGGCTCGTGTCCCGCAGCACTTCCGCCCAGATCCCGCCCAGGCCGACCGCCAGTACGGGGCCGAAGGAGGGATCCACCGTCACGCCGGCCAGCAGCTCCAGGCCGCCGGTGCGCATCGGCGTCACGAGCACGCCGTCGATCCTCGCGCCCGGCACCGCCTCCCCCGCGGCGCGCACCTTGCCGTAGGCCGCCCGCACCTCCTCCACCGTGCCCAGTCCCAGGGCCACCCCGCCGATATCGGACTTGTGGGTGATCTGCGCCGAGCAGATCTTCAGCGCCACCGGCAGCCCGACCCTGCTAGCGACCTCGATGGCCTCCCCGGCGGAGCCGGCCAGGCCGCCGGGCACCACGGGCACGCCGGCCGAGGCGAGCAGGCGCCTCGCCCCGGCTTCGGACCAGGGCCCGGACACCGGCACGGCCCGGGCAGCGGCGGGCAGCCCGCCAGGCGGCCGGGCGGAGCCGCGGTTCTCCAGCCAGCGCAGCGCGTTGCCAAGTGCCCGGACCCCCCCGTTCAGGCCGCCGAGGATGCTGATTCCGTGCCTGGCCAGCAGCTCCCGGCCGTAGGGGCTGATGTCGACGCAGGCGCTGCTGATCGGGATGACCGGGATCGGGGAGGAGTTCATGCGCTGCGCCAGCCACGTCAGCCGTTCCTCGATCATGCGTGCCATGGCGTCGTCGGGCGGCCGGGTGTCCGGCAGGGTGATGCCGGAGAACAGGACGAAGTCCAGGTTCGGGTCCCCGGTCGCGATGTCCAGCGCGTGGTCGGCCGCGGTGAGCGCCCCTGACCTGGCGTTGGCGAGCACGTAACCGGTGACGTCCAGCGGGTTGCGCGCGGCGGCGAACGGCGGGATATGCCGCGCGATCGCGCTGGCGGTCTCCGGCGCGAAGGGCGGGATCTCGATCCGCTCGGCGCTGGCGGTGTCGCAGATGATGTCGCAGGCGCCGCCGGACGCCGTGATGACTCCCATCCGGCGCCCGGCCGGCCACCGGTTGTACCCGAGCGCCGCCCCGGTGGTGAGCAGGTCCTCGATACCTGCGACCCGGATGATGTTGAGCTGCCGCAGGAAGGCGCCGGCCACCGCGTCATCCCCCGCGACCGATCCCGTGTGGGACAGTGCCGCCTGCTGGCCGGCCGGGCTCGAGCCGGCCTTCACCGCGACGATCGGCTTGCCGGCCCGGTCAGCCTTCCCGGCGGCGCGGGCAAACCTGGCCGGGTCGCTGATCTGTTCGAGAAACAGGCAGATGACCTTGGTGGCCTGGTCCTCCACCAGGTAGTCCACGACGTCGGCCACGCTGATCATCGACTCGTTGCCCAGCGAGACAAGCGCGCTCACCCCGATGACATGCGCCCTGGCAAAGGCCAGCACGGCGCTGGCCAGCGCCCCGCTCTGCAGCGCGATGCCGACCGGCCCGGCGGTCAGCGGGGGCGGCACGGTCAGCGCGAACGGTGCCGCACCCGTGTGAGCGTTGAGGAAACCCAGGGTGTTCGGCCCGAGCACGACGACGTTGTTGGCGATGGCGCGGGCAACCATCCTGTCCTCCAGCGCCCGGCCTGCCTCGCCGACCTCCCGGTACCCGGAGGCGAGCACCACCGCGTTCGGGATGCCGGCCGCGCCCATGTCGTCGAGCACGCTCTCGACCGCCTCGACCGGGGCCAGGATGAACGCCAGGTCAACCGGCTCGGCCAGGTCGCGGAGGTTCGCCACGACCGGCTTGCCGAATGCGGTCCTGGCCGTGGGATGCACGGGGATCAGCGGGCCGGTGAAGCCGGTCGTCGCGCAGCCCATGACGATGAACCGGGCCCACCCGGAGTTGTCCGAGGCACCGACCATGGCGATACTCCGCGGGGCGAAGAACTCGCGGAGCCGGCCCGGCGTGACAAGCGCGCGCAGCGCACGGCGGCTGGCCGCGCGCAGGCCAGCCTGGCCCGGATCCGGGGATCCGGTGTAGTCCGGCATTCCGGGACACTCCTTCCCGCCGTGGTCACTGCTTCCCGCCGTGGTCACTGCCCCCCTGCCGCCCGAGCAGCGGCCCGAACGAGCGCTCCACCTGCGCGGCGAGCGCGTCCACGTCCCACGGCCCGGTCCCGGCCAGGCGGACGAGCGGCTCGGGGTTGTTGTACAGCGCGACCTCATACCCCGCCGCGTGCACGATGCGGCCACTGATCCACCCGGACTGCTCGCTGGCCAGGTAGGCGACGACCGGCGCGACGTTGTCCGGAGAGCGCTCATCGGGCGCGCCCGCCCTCACCCGCCGCCGCTCCTGCGGCACCGATTCGGTCATCCGCGTCGCCGCGCCGGGGGAGATGGCGTTCGCCGTGACCCCGTACTTGGCGAGCGAGCGGGCGCAGGAATAAGTCAGCCCGACGATGCCCATCTTGGCGGCGGCATAGTTCGGCTGGCCCGGGGCCCCGTGCAGGCCGGAGACGGATGTGAAGTTGATGATCCGGTTCTGCGCGGACTCCTCGCGCAGCGAGCGCCAGTGCGCCGACGCGAACCTGATCGTGTTGAACGTGCCCTTCAGGTGGACCCGGATGACGTCGTCCCATTCCTGCTCGGTCATGTTGAACACCATCCGGTCGCGGAGGATCCCCGCGACGTTGACCAAGACGTCCAGGCGGCCGAAGCTGCCGATGGCCTCGCGGATGAGCGCCCCGGCTGCCGCGTGATCGAACACGTCGGCGCCGTTCGCGACCGCCTTGCCGCCCGCCTCGGTGATCTCGTTCACCACCTGCTGGGCCAGCCCGGCGTCGCTGCCCGACCCGTCCAGCGCAGCTCCCAGATCGTTGACCACGACCGATGCTCCCTGCCGTGCCAGCAGCAGGGCCACCGACCTGCCGATGCCCCGCCCGGCGCCGGTCACGACCGCGACCCGCCCGTCCAGTCGTGTCATGGCAGCTCACCAGCCCTTCGCGCCACGCGCACCAGGAAGATTACTAGAACTTGCTTCTGGAATCAGCCTCTAGACATGCGGCGCCCCTGTCAAGAGGGCCGGAGGGCCTGCTGATCAGGACTCCTCTCACCGGGCCTCACCGGGTCTTGCCGGGCCGCACGGGGCCTCACGGGCACGTCCGGGACCGGCTGAACGCATGTGCCGGGCCGGGCGCCACCGCGCTCACTGCCCGTCCGCTGGCTCCTGACCACCCCAGCCGCGCGCACCTCGCGGAACGCGAAGGCACCTCAAAGGTGCGCGCGCCGCACGGGAGCTGCGGGGCGGGAGAGGCGGAACAGTTCCGGCGCGGCGCGCCTGCCGTCCGCCATGTCGGCGAGAAGCCGCCCGATGAGCGGGGTGAACTTGAACCCGTGCCCGGAGAACCCGGCCGCGACGACGATGCTCCCGTGCCGGTCGACCACGAAGTCCTCACTGGGCGTGGAGGTGTACAGGCAGGTCTCGAAGGAGACCGGCCGCGGGTCGAGGCCGGGAAGCCGGTCGCGGACGAAGCCGATCACCCGGTCCCGTCCCGCGGGCTCCGCGTCGAAGGAGCGGGTGTCCGCGGTGACCACCGGGCCGGTATGGTGCTCTCCCACCTTAATCCCCCGGCCGGGCGTGCCGAGCCCGAACCGCGGCGGATCCCCGCGGTAGATGAAGCATGGCCACGGGCAGCCGGCGCGGGCCGGCTGGAAGTAGAAGACCTGCTCGCAGGTGACGGTGAGCGGCGGCAGCGGGACCAGCCCGGCGAGCGTTTCAGCCGCCCACGGGCCGGCCGCGACGACGGCCACCGGCGCGGACGCGGCCAGGCCGGCCGCGCGCACCCGCACGCCGTCCGCCTGCACCTCAATCGATGCCGGCCCCAGGCCGGCCCGCAGGTCACCGCCGTGCTCGCGGATCCCCTTGTGCAGCGCACGCAGCACCAGGTCCGCCCGGATGCAGGCACCATCGGGCTGGTACACGGCGTCGCCGTCGAACCGCATGCCGGGCCACCGGCGGGCCGCCGCACCGGGGCCCAGCACCTCGTACCGCACCCCGCACTGGCTGAGGACACGGCAGATCGGCTCCATCTCCTCGCGCCGGCCGTAGTCAACAGCCCCGGCCGGGTCAAGAAGCCGCTCTCCCGAGGCCTCCTCCAGTTCCCGCCACAGCCCACGCGCTTCCAGCGCCATCCCGGCGTATTCCGGCTGGGCGTACCCCAGCCGGAAGATCCGGGACGCGCCGTGCGAACTGCCGCGCACATGCCCGGCCTCGTACTGGTCGGCCACCAGGACCCGGTGCCCGCGGCGGGCCAGCCACCAGGCCGCCGCCGACCCCATGGCACCCGCCCCCACCACGATCACGTCATACCGGACACCGGCCACGACGGCGCGCACCACCTTTCCCGTCAGGTCCCGACAGGCCCGGGGCCCAGCCGGAACGGCCCGCCACAGCTACCGTTACCAGCGGCACCGGGCGGTGTCCATGGTGCCGTTCGTCACGTGACGGGCTGCGCCAGGCGGGCAGGCCGGGGCGGGTGCCGGGGAACACCGCCCGGGCCTGCACCCGGTGGCCGCCCGGGCCCGGGCGGTGCCGTCAGGCCGGCTCCTGCCTGCCGGCTGACGTTGCGGTGAGCGGGAGCCGCACCCGGAAGCGGGTGTCGCCGGGGGCCGATTCCACCGTGAGGTCCCCGTGGTGCTTGCCGACGATGATGCGCCAGGAGATGTCCAGCCCGAGCCCGGTGCCCTCACCGACTGGCTTGGTGGTGAAGAACGGCTCGAAGATCCTGTCCGTGATCTCCGGCGGGATCCCCGGCCCGGTGTCGCCGAACTCCACGAGCACATGGTCCCGGTCGAGCGCGGTGCGCACGGTGAGCGTGCCGTTCCCGTCCATCGCGGTCACCGCGTTGTCGATCAGGTTCGTCCAGACCTGGTTGAGCTCGGCGGGGTAGGCCGGGATCCGCGGCAGCGCCCGGTCGTAGTCCTTGACGACCGTGATGCCCGGGCCGATCTTGCCGGCCAGCATCACCAGCGTGCTGTCCAGCAGCTCATGGACGTCGGCGACCTGGTGGGGCGCCCGGCCGAGCTGCGAGTACTGCTTCGCCGCGCCGACCAGTGCCATGACCCGGCCGGTGGAGTCGGCGATCTCGTTCATCAGCAGCTCGGTCTCGACCGTGTAGGTGAGCCACCGCACCGCCCCCTCCAGGTCGGCCGGGTCGACGGCCTCCGCGACCCGGTCCAGCCAGGCGGTGCCCAATCCGGCCTGGACGAGGGTGGGTGCGATGTCCCAGGCGCCGGGGATGCCGTAGCCGTCGAGCCAGTCGCCCACGGCGTCCTCGGCGTCGGAGGCCTCCATGGGGCTGAGCGACGGCGCCTTCGCGACCTGTTCCACGGCACGGTCCTGAAGTTCCATCAGCGCCTCCAGGACCGGCTTGTGGTAGGGCTTTTTCATCAGCATGCCGAGTTTTTGCCGCATCCCGGCCACGCGCTCGCGCAGCGACTCCGTCGCGCGGACCGCGGCGGCGGCCGGGTTGTTCAGCTCGTGGGTGAGACCGGCCGACAGCGAGCCGAGCGCCAGCAGCCGCTCCCGCTGGCCCACGAGCTGCTGGGCCCGCTGGCCGCCGAAGAACGCGCCCTCCAGCAGATGTACCGCCATGGGGAACCATTCGGCCATCATCCGGGCGAAGGTCGCGGCGTCCAGCACGAAGAAGCGGGACGGGACCGTGGCCCGCAGCGAGCTGTTGTAGACCTGCGGGACCCGGTCGCCGAGGTAGGCCTGCCACGCGCCGGCGTAGACGCCGCGGTCGGAGGTGCGGTTCACCTCGACGTCGTCGGCCCCGACCCGGCGGGACAGCACGATCGTGCCGTCCAGCAGGACGTAGAAGCAGGCGGCCTGCTCCCCCTCAGTGTAGACCGGGCCCGGCGGGATCACCTCGACGCGGCCTTCCCGGCACAGCCACTCCAGCTGATCGTCGTTCAGCTTCTCGAACAGGAACAGCGTGCGCAGCTCGTCGGGGCTGCACCGCACGGTCTGGCCGGTCACTAGTGCACCCGCTTTCCTCAGGCATCGTCAGGGCGCTCGCTGTCACAGCTCCTCCAGGTAGCTGTCACAACTTCTCCAGGTAACGGTGCACGAGCATGACGGCCATGGCGCCCTCGCCGACGGCGGATGCGACGCGCTTGGCGGACTCGGCACGCACGTCCCCGGCCACGAACACGCCCGGGACGCTGGCCTCCAGGTAATAGGGAGCACGGTCCAGCGGCCAGCCGGGCGGCCGCTCGCCGGCGGCGGCCAGGTCCGGGCCGGTCAGCACGAAACCCCGTTCGTCGCGCAGCACCACGCCGTCCAGCCAGCCGGTGAGCGGCGCCGCGCCGATGAAGACGAACAGCCACTGCGCGTCGGCGTCCTCGACGGTGCCGGTGTTCGCGTCGCGCAGGGTCACCCCTTCCAGGTGCTTGTCGCCGCGCGCGCCGATGACCTCGGTGCAGGTCCGGACCGAGATGTTCGCCGCGGCGCTGACCTGCTCGATGAGGTAGTGCGACATGGACCTGGCCAGCGACGGGCCGCGGACAAGGAGCGTCACCGACTTGGCGCCGCGGGCCAGGTAGACAGCGGCCTGCCCGGCGGAGTTGGCGCCGCCGACGATGTGCACGTCCTGATCCTTGCAGCTGGCCGCCTCGGTCATCGCGGAGCCGTAGTAGACGCCACGTCCGGTCATCTCCTTCAGGCCCGGCGCCGTGAGCTTCCGGTAGGAGACGCCGGTCGCCAGGATCACGCTGTGCGCGCTGATCGCTGTGCCGTCGGAGAAGCGGACGGTCCGCGCCGGGCCGTTGATTTCCAGGCCGGTCGCCTCGCGGGTGGTGAGCACCTCCGCGCCGAACTTGGCGGCCTGCCGGCGAGCACGGCCGGTGAGCTGGGCGCCCGACACCCCGTCCGGGAAACCCAGGTAGTTCTCGATCCGCGAGCTCTGGCCGGCCTGACCGCCGGTCGCGGTCCGCTCGACCAGCACGGTCCGCAGCCCCTCGGAGGCGCCGTAGACAGCCGCTCCCAGGCCGGCCGGCCCCCCGCCGATGACGACCAGGTCGTAGAAGCCGGCAGAAGGAGTGGTCGCCAGCCCGACCTTGCCGGCAAGCATGGCCTCGGATGGCTGCACCAGCGCCTCGCCATCGGGCGTGATCACGACCGGCAGCGTCAGCTCGTCAGCTCCCGCGGCAGCCAGGAGCCGCTGGCCTTCCGGGTCGTCCACGGAGTACCAGCGGTAGGGCACCTGGTTGCGGGCAAGGAACTCGCGGGTCCGGAAAGAGTGCGCCGACCAGCGGTGACCGACGAGCTTGGTCTCGGGCACCGGCCGGTGATCTGAGCTCAGCCAGGTCTCCAGCAGCGTGTCCACCACCGGGTAGAGCTTCTCCTCCGGGGGGTCCCACGGCTTGAGCAGGTAGTGGTCGAGGTCGATCACGTTGATCGCGTCGATGGCCGCTCCGGTGTCGGCGTAGGCGGTGAGCAGGACCCGCCGCGCTCCCGGGTAAATGTCCATGGCCCGCTCGAGGAATTCGATCCCGTTCATCTGCGGCATGCGGTAGTCGGCCAGTATCACGGCGACCAGCTCGCCGCGCAGTTTCATCTGGCGCAGCGCGTCCAGGGCGGCCTCCCCCGACTCCGCCCGCACGATCCGGTGCTGCTCACCGTAACGGCGCCGCAGGTCGCGAGCCACCGCCCGGGACACAACCGGGTCGTCGTCAACGGTCATGATCGCCGTCCGCGGCGTACTGCCGCGCGGCGCCGCCGGCACGGTCATCGCGCGTCGTCCTCTGCCTGCGACCTCGCCATTGACACATGCTAGGCGGTACGCGCAAACCAGGACGAAACCGGCCACGCGGCCGCCTCAGCGGCTGTCCCGCAAACCTCCCCCGAGACATCCAGGACCGGCCTCACGAAGCCTCCAGGACCGGCCCCCTCACGAGGCATCCAGGGCCAGCCCCCCACGAGGCATCCAGGGCCGGCGGCGTGCCGTGGGTGCGGAAGGACTCGATGGCCTTCAGGCCCCACCACGCCTGTCCCTCGGCTGTCCCTCGGCGCGTCCGGCCTCGGTCCAGTTCACCGGCTGCCAGTCCGGTGCGAGCACCAGGCGCGCCCCGGCGCTGCACAGCTCGATGCGGTTGCCGCCGGGCTCATAGCCGTAGAGGAAGAAGGTCTGCTGGATGGCGTGCTTGTGCGGCTCGACGTGGGCGAGGTGAGCGACATCGTGCAGCGGGGCATGGATCTTCTCCGTTCCGCAGACGGCCAGGCCGGAGGACCCCGGCGTTGTGACGTCTCAGCGTGCGGCTCGTCGTTGCCGGGCATGTGCTTACCAGTCCGACACCGAGTTGTCCTCGCGGCGCAGCACGCGCAGCCCGGGCTGCTGGAATGGGTATGCCCGCGCGGCGTCCTCGTCCAGCTCCACCCCGAGCCCCGGCGACCCGCCGCTGAACAGGTTGCCGCCCTCCAGCCGCATGTCGGTGCGGACCACGCCGGCGAGCACGCCCGGCCGCCAGGTGAGTTCCTGCACGGCGAACAGCGGCGTGGCGAGATCGAAGTGCAGGCAGGCGGCGGTCGCCACGGGCCCCAGCGGGTTGTGCGGCACCTGCTCGATGTAGTGCGTCTCGCACCAGGCCGCCACCTTCCTGGCCTCGGTGATGCCGCCGCAGATGGCCAGGTCCACCCGGCAGTAGTCGATCAGGTCGCGCTCGATCAGCTCCCGCCAGTCCCACTTGCTGGGCAGCTGCTCGCCGGTGGCGATGGGCACCGGGATGTGCTGGCGCAGGTAGCCGAACTCCGCGGGGTTCTCCGCCCGCACCGGGTCCTCGATGAAGAACGGCCGCATCGGAGCCAGCTCCCGCGCGAGCTGGATCGCGTAGGCGGGCGTCGTCCGCTGGTGGAAATCCACGCAGATCTCCACCTCCGGGCCGAGGGCCTCGCGCAGCGCCGAGAACGCCTCCACGGTCCAGCGCAGCGCCCGCGACTGCTCGTACACCCCGTCGCCCTCCTGCTGGCTGCCCTCACCGGCCCCGAACCTGACGAACCGCCAGCCCGCAGCCACCTGCTCGCGGGCGTAGCCGGTCATCGCCTCGATGCCCGCCCGCGGCCCCCCGCCGCCCTCGCCGCCACGCTGCTGCACGTGGCAGTAGCAGCGCGCGTAGTCGCGGGTCCGGCCGCCCAGCAGCTCATACACCGGTACCCCGAGCGCCTTGCCGCGCAGGTCCCACAGCGCGATGTCGATCGCGGCCACCGCAGCCGCGTGCACATGCCCGCCGCGGAAGAACTGGCCCCGCCACAGCGTCTGCCAGATGTGCTCGATGCGGGACGGGTCCATTCCCCGCAGAACGGGCGCGTACGTGTCGATCATGCCCTTGAGCGCCAGCTCCTTGCCATTGATCCCGGCCTCCCCCAGCCCCGTCAGCCCCTCGTCGGTGTAGACCTTGACGAATGCGTAGTTGCGTCCCGGGCGTTCCCGGTCCTGCACGAGGAACGTCCTGACGTCGGTGATCTTCATCCCGCCCCTTCCCTGAACCGGCGTGCGATCAAGGTTAATTGCGCAGGATGGCCGGGCACAGGCATGCGCCGCGGGTTCCGCCGGCCTCCGGGGTCCGCACCCGCGGGCAGGGCGGATGACGGCTGCGCGCCGCCACCGGATATGCCGGTGTCTTTCCGGTCCAGGTCCCGATCCATGGCTCCGCCAGAATTGTCATGTGCCGTGACTCACTGGACGCCCGGAACGGTCACCAATTCTTCATGGATGCCATGAAGGTGTCGTGTGCCGCTGCGGCTGTGAGCCTGCGCGGCGCGACGGATAGCTGCCGTGACTGCTGCACGGTCCCGGCGACCAGGGTGCCGATGCCGGATTCTGTGTAGCCGAACGCGCCGATCCCGTTCGGCATCTCGATGTCGCGCTGCAGATCGCGGATCACCCGGGGGAGAGCGCCGGCCCCTTCGCCAGGATCGGCGGGCCGGCCGCCGATCAGTTCCGCGGCACGCAGATGCCGGGCGGGGTCCGATGGGAAGGTGAACCGGAATGCCGCCATCGCGGTCGATGCCACCGCCTGCCCATGCGGGACCATCGGCATCTGCGGGTAGCCCTCCGCCCGGTACCGGCGCACGCTGCCGGCGACCGCGCAGGAATTCGCGTGCGGGATGTGAGTCCCGGCGTTGCCGAACCCCATGCCGGTCACCATCGACGCATAGGCCATGGCGTAGCGCGCCTTGAGATCGTGCCCGTTGGCGACGGCACGCCGCTGTCGGTGAGGATCAGCGGCCGCCGTACGCCCAGGCCGCGCAGGTCGTCGCCGATCTCGGTGATCGCGCCGAAACCGAACTTCAGCGGCGGAGCAGCCCAGGTGAAAACGGTCTCCGTAATGGGCGTGAACGCTGCCATGCAACCTCCAGGTCCCGGCCCTGCCGCGCACCACGGGCACCAGTCACCTGACAACGCGCAGACTGTGCCCTGCTGGGACCATCACCGGCTGCGCGTTATTGGGATGCTATTTCACATAGTGGATGACCGTTACGGTAAGCCGGGGCAGCCGGGCTGTCAACAGGGGGATGCGCCGCCCGGGAGCGGCTGCTTCAACCGGTCAGTGCACGGGTGGGCAGACACGCGGGCGGGCCGGGCGCTGGTTACGGCCTGCCTGGCCGATGCATGCGCCCCGGCCTGGCGCACCCTAGAACGGGTGGCCGACCGGGAGGATCTCGGCGATCTCCTTGGCCGCCGTCATGACCTGCTCAGCCAGGTCGTCTATCCGGGAGCCGGGCATCCGGACTGTCGGCGCCTGGATGGCCATCGCCGCCCGGGCGGTGCCCTCCGGGGCGAGGATCGGCGCCCCGACGCAGCGGACGCCGGTGATCGACTCCTCGTGGTCGATGCTGTAACCGCGCGCGCGGGTCTCGGCCAGTTCCTTCCGCAGGGCGTCAGGTGAGGTGATCGTGGCCGGCGTGTACCTCGGCAGCCTGCCGCCAATATCCCCGAGGTACGTATCCACGTCGGAACCCCCGAACGCGAGCAGGGACTTGCCCATTGCGGAGGCGTGCAGGGGAACACGGGTGCCGGGTGGCTGGTCGAATCGCAGCGGCATCGGAGACTCGACCCGCAGCACGACGAGAGCGTGCGTGCCGTCGGGGACACCGAGGTTGACCGACTCCGACGTGTGCGCGCCGATCCGTTCCAGGATGGGCATGACCGCTGACAGGCCAAGCTCGCGCTGAGCCGCCATGCCGAGCATGACGGCGCTGCGGCTGAGGTAATAGCGGTCAGTTTCGGTGTTCTGCGCCAGGTACCCCTCGGCGACGAGGGCGCGCACGATCCGGTGCACCGTGCTGGGGCGGAGTGCCACGGCGGCCGCAATCTGCGCAATTCCCAGGTCGGACCTGGTATCGCGGAACAGGGCCAGGACGGCGCAGGCACGCCGGATCGCCTGCGTGCCTACCAGCTTCTCGTCGCGGCCATCAGCCGCCGACCCGCCAGCCGCCATGGACCTGCTTGCCACCAGGACGTTGCCTCCTTGCTGTCACGCTGCGTCGCCTCAGTTTACGCCCCAGGTAGTGCCCGTCAGTCCAGGTATTGACATCACGTTCCACCGCTCGTAGCTTTTTGGTACGACATTCCATGAAGTAGAACGCGATGGGATGCTGCACCGGTACGGCCCGCAGCGAGGTGCCGGACAGGGCGCTCCCGTCCGATATGGCGGAGGTGGGACATGGCCGGTAGCTCCTGGGGTCAAGGGCCGGTGCGGATGACGTCGAGCGAGGCATTCGTCGAGACACTCGTGGCCGAGGGCGTCGGCCTCGTCTCCGGGATCGTGGGCTCGGCCTACATGGACGCCCTGGACCTCTTCCCGGCTGCCGGGATCCGGTTCCTTCCGGTGGCCCATGAGCAGAACGCAGCCCACATGGCGGACGGGTACGCGCGGGTACGCGGCGAGCCGGGCGTGTGCATCGGCCAGAACGGCCCTGGTATCACCAACTTCGTCACCGCCGTCGCAGCGGCCTACTGGGCACACACGCCGATGGTGGTCGTCACCCCCTCCACCGGCAGCATGGGCACGGGCCTCGGCGGCTTCCAGGAAACCGAGCAGCTCCCGATCTTCTCGAAGATCACCAAATGGCAGGTGCAGGTCAACCGGCCCGAGCGGATGGCGGAACTGGTGCGCCGCGCCTTCTACATGGCCAAGGCCGAGCGCGGGCCGGTGCAGGTCGACATCCCGCGCGATTACTTCTACGGCGAGGCGGATTACGAGATCTACCCCTCAGCGACGCTGCGGCGCGGCGCCGGGCCGGCCGACCAGGTCAGCGAGGCAGCCCGTCTGCTCGCCGGGGCGCGGTTCCCGGTCATCATCGCCGGCGGCGGCGTGGCGCAGGGGGACGCCGTCGATGCCGTGCGGGCGCTTGCCGAGCATCTCACCGCCCCGGTGGCCTGCTCCTACCTGCACAACGACTCGTTCCCGGCAAGTCACGAGCTGGCCGCCGGGCCGCTCGGCTACCAGGGGTCGAAGGCCGCGATGCGGCTCATCGCCGAGGCCGACGTCGTGCTGGCGCTCGGCTGCCGGCTGGGCCCGTTCGGCACGCTTCCCCAGTACGGCCTGGACTACTGGCCGCAGCAGGCGAAGATCATCCAGGTCGACGTCGACCACCGGGTACTCGGCCTCACGAAAAAGGTCGACCTGCCAATCCAGGGCGATGCCGGGGAGACCGCGCGCGCCCTGGCCGGCGCGCTCAAGGCGCTCGGCATGGAGGCGCACCGGGACGCGGAGCGGATCGCACGGATCGACCGCGAGCGCAGGGCGTGGGCGGAGGAGCTCGGCCGGCTGTCCTCGCGCACGGGCGAGCCGATCAGCCCACGGCGCGCGCTGTCCCTGATCTCCGACGTACTGCCCGCCGGCACCATCGTCACCACCGACATCGGCAACATCTCCTCGGTCGCAAACAGCTACCTGCGCTTCGAACAGCCCCGGCACTTCCTCGCCGCCATGATGTTCGGCAACTGCGGCTACTCGTACCCGACCGCCCTCGGCGCGCAGCTCGCGGCCCCGGACAAGCCTGTCGTCGCCTATGTCGGCGACGGAGCGTGGGGCATGAGCCTCGCCGAGGTCATGACGGCCGTCCGCGAAGACATCCCGGTCGTCGGGATCGTCTGGAACAACGCCCAGTGGGGCGCGGAGAAGAAGAACCAGATCGACTACTACGCCGACCGGTACGTCGGCACCAACCTCGCCAACCCCAACTTCGCCGAGGTCGCCAAAGCCATGGGGGCCGCCGGTATCACGGTGGAGAAGGAGGGCGACATCCAGGACGCGGTCACCGATGCGGTCCGCAGCCGGCGCCCGACCGTGATCAACCTGGTCGTCGACTCCGCAGAACTTTGTGAGCCGTTCCGCCGCGACGCCCTCAAGCAGCCGGTGAGGCTGCTCGCCAAGTACGCCCACCTGACAGGTACGCAGGCGCGCGGCTAGGGCGGGAGAACCTGGCGGGGACCGCGGAGGAGCCTGGCGGAGCATGCGATGGCAGGGCATGCGATGGAGGAGCTCACCCGGCGCTGGCTCGGCGATCTCGCGGGCCTGAACCCCCGGGTCGTGCTCACCGATGGCGACGACCCGAGGACCGTCGAGGCCGCACGGCGGCTGGCCCGTACGACGCCGATCACGCCTGTGCTGCTCTCCGGGGCGCTTCCGGCAGGCGATGGGGTGGAAGTGCTCGTTCCCGCCGTTGCCCGCCGCGATCCGCGGCTGGCCGGCTGCCTCGACACGGTGCTGTCGGGGCGCCCGGTCCCGGCCGGCGGACGTGACGCGCTCGCCAGTGACCCGCTCTACCTCGGCGCCGCGGCAGTGCGCGCCGGACTCGCCGATGCGTGTGTCGGCGGGGCTGCCCGCCCGACCGCGGACGTCATCCGGGCCGGGATCCGCGTTCTCGGCCTCGCCGAAGCGGCGAGCACCGTGACGAGCTGTTTCCTGATGGTGCTGCCAGATGGGGGCGTGCTCGCCTACGGCGACTGTGCGGTGGTCCCCGACCCCGACGCGGAGCGGCTCGCCGATGTCGCACTGTGGACAAGCCGCACGTTTGCCGAGCTGACCGGCGAAACCCCGCTGGTGGCGATGCTGTCCTTCAGCACGAAGGGCAGCGCCGAGCATCCCGCCGTCCAGCGGGTCCGAACGGCGACCGAGCTGGTGCGCACCCGGGCCCCTGGCCTGCTCGTCGACGGGGAGCTCCAGTTCGACGCCGCCTACGCCGGGGCCGTCGCCGCCCGCAAGGCAGCAGGATCACCGGTGGCTGGCCGGGCGAACGTGTTCATTTTCCCGGATCTCGACGCCGGCAACATCGCCTACAAGATCACAGAGCGGCTGGCCCACGCCGCCGCGATCGGCCCGATCCTCCAAGGGCTCGCCGCACCCATGAACGACCTGTCGCGCGGCTGCAGCGCCGACGACATCGTCACGGTCGCCCTGGTGAGCGCCGTGCAGGCGGCCCGTCGCGCGCGGCACTCCCCGACCGCCGTAGCCGCCGACGCCCCAGCGGAGGTGTAACGCGAGATGATCACGGCAGTGCCCGCAACCGGCGCGAACCTCACCGCCGACGCGTACCTCACCCGGGCCAGGGCGGCGCAGGCCGAGTTCGGGACATGGGCGCAAGACCGGGTCGACGATGCCGTCGCGGCCGTGGCCTGGGCGATCTACGAGCCCGGCCGTGCGCGCAAGCTCGCCGAGCTCGCCGTGGCCGAGACGGGATTCGGCCGGGTCGAGGACAAGGTCACCAAGAACCAGCGTAAGACCCTCGGCACGCTGCGCGACCTCACCGGCGCACCGTCAGCCGGCGTTATCGCCGAGGACCCGGAACGCGGCATCACCGAGTGGGCCAAGCCCGTCGGTGTCGTGCTCGCGGTGTGCCCGTCGACCAACCCGTCCGCGACCCCGGCCAACAAGGCCATGATGATCCTCAAGGGCCGTAACGCCGTCATCTTGTCCCCGTCACCCAAAGCCGCCTCGACCTGCGCGCTGCTCGTCGAGTACATCCACCACGAGCTGGACAAGGTGGGCGCGCCGCGCGACCTCGTGCAGTTCGTGCCCCGGCCGGACAAGGACATCACCTTCGAGCTGATGCGGCGGTGCGACATGAGCGTCGTCACCGGCTCGCAGAGCAACGTCCGGGCCGCCTACCGCAGCGGGCGGCCAGCGATCGGCGTCGGAGTCGGCAACGCCCCCGTGATCGTCGCGCCCGACGCGGACCTCGCCGACGCCGCCCGCAAGATCGCGCAGAGCAAGACCTTCGACTACGCCACGAGCTGCTCCTCGGAAAACTCGATCCACGTCCACGAGGCCGTCTACGGCGAGACGCTGCGGCTGCTGCGGGCCGAAGGCGGCTACCTGTGCACGCCAGCGGAAAAAGAGCGCCTGCGGTCAGCGCTCTGGCCGGACGGCGGAAAACTGTCCGCGAAGATCGTGGCGCAGCCGCCGGCGCGGATCGCCGAACTGGCGGGGCTGGATTCTCAGCAAGCACGGCGGGCGGCGTTCTTCATGGTCGAAGAGGAGGGGTACGGGCCGGCGTACCCGTTCTCCGGCGAGAAGCTGTCCGTCATCCTGACCGTCTACCGGTACGCAGACCTGGACGCGGCGCTCGGCCGGATCCAGGCGATCCTGGACTTTTGCGGGGCCGGCCACTCGTGCGGCATCCACACCCGCGACGAAGCCGCCGCCCGTCACGTCGCGGAGCGGCTGCGCGTGGCGCGCGTCCTGGTCAACCAGGCCCACTGTTTCGGCACCGGCGGCGACTTCAGCAACGGCCTCGGCTTCACCCTCACCATGGGCGCCGGGACGTGGGCGGGCAACAGCATCAGCGACAACCTCAGCTACCGCCATTTCCTCAACATCACCCGTCTGGCCCGGGTGATCCCGCCGCGCGTCCCCACCGACGAGGAACTGTGGGGCCGCTACTTCGCGACCTACGGACGGTGAGCCATGCAGCTCCTGGAACACCAGGGCAAGGCCCTCCTCGCCGGGGCCGGCATCGCCGTGCCCGCGGGACAGACAGCGGACACGCCCGGCGCGGCCGCCGCAGCAGCGGCCGGCCTGGGCACGCCGGTCATGGTGAAGGCCCAGGTACCCGCCGGAGGGCGGGGAAAAGCGGGGGCGGTCAGGCCGGCGGGCACGCCAGCGGAGGCAGCCGCGGCCGCCTCGGAGCTGCTCGGCGGCCACGTCGCCGGGTACCCTGTCGCGGACGTCCTGGTCGAACAGCGTGTCAGCATCGCCACCGAGCTGTACGCCGCGGTGACGGGCGACCCGGAGAGCAAAGGCCCGCTCCTGCTGTTCTGCACGGAGGGCGGCATAGACATCGAGGATGCGGGCGGGAAAGTCCTGCGCCTTCCGGTCGACATCCGCTCGGGCCCCGACGAGGCCATGGTCAGGTCCCTCATCGCCAGATCGGAGCTCGCCCCCGGGCACCTCGGCGCCGTCGCCGCTGTCCTCGGCAAGCTGTACCGGCTCTACCGCCGCGTCGACGCGGACCTGGCCGAACTCAACCCGCTTGCGGTCACGAGCGGCGGCAGCGTCGTGGCGCTCGACTGCAAGCTGTCCCTCGATCCGGCCGCCCTGCGCCGCCACCCTGAGCTCGCGGAACGCTTCGGGCCTGAGCTGCCGGAGACCGGGACAGAGCTGGAACGCGAGGCCCGCCGGCAGGGATTCGCCGGTTTCATCGAGCTGGACGGCGACGTGGGCGTCCTCGCCAACGGCGCCGGGCTCACGATGGCGACCCTTGACGCCGTCCACCACCATGGCGGCCGGCCCGCGAACTTCCTGGAGATCGGCGGTGACGCCTACACGAAGGCGGTCCCCGCGCTGCGGCTCGTCCTGGCCAACCCGCGGGTGCGGAGCCTGCTCATCAACTTCTGCGGTGCATTCGCCCGCACGGACGTGATGACCGAGGGCGTTGTGCGCGCGATCGAGGAACTGCGGCCGATGTCCCGGTCAGCTTCTCCATCCACGGCACCGGCGAAGCCGAGGCTGTCCGGCTGGTCGCCGGACGGCTCGGCATCCGGCCCCATGACCAGATGGACGACGCCGTCCGCGAAGCGGTCGTGTCCGCGCAGCGGATGGCCGCACGGAAGGAGGCCTGATGCTGGTCACCGGCGCGGAGGGTGTCCTCGTCCAGGGGATCACCGGCAGGCAGGGGCGGTTCTGGACCGCGCGCATGGCCGCCTGCGGCACCCGGATCGTGGCGGGCGCCACCCCGGGCAAGGGCGGGCAGGCCGTCGACGGCATCCCGGTCTACGACAGCGCCCGCGAGGCCGCCCGGCGCCACCAGATCGAGGTGAGCGTCCTGTTCGTGCCGCCGCTGGAATTCGCCGATGCCGCGCTCGATGCTTTGTCGGCAGGCATCAGGAAGGTCGTGGCACTCACCGAGCACGTCCCGTACCAGGACACCATGGGCGTGCTCGCCGAGGCCCGCGACCGCGGTGCCCAGGTGCTCGGCCCCAACACCGCCGGGCTCGTCGTACCCGGCGCCGCGTCTGTCGGGATCATGCCGGCGTTCGCGGCCAGCATCTTCCGCCCCGGGACTGTGGGCGTCGTCTCACGCAGCGGAAGCCTCGGAACACTGATCTGCTGGCAGCTCGTCCGGGCTGGTTACGGCCAGTCAGCCTTCATTGGCGTGGGCGGCGACCCCATCCTCGGCACCACCATTCTCGACGCCGTCCGCGAACTCGACCAGCACCCGGCGACCAGCGCGATCGTCATCGTCGGCGAGATCGGCGGGGCGATGGAGGAACGAGCCGCCAGCTACATCGCCACCATGGCCAAGCCGGTCGTCGCGCTCATCGCGGGCCGCAGCGCCCCGCCCGGCCGGCGCATGGGGCACGCTGGCGCGATCATCAGCGGCCACACCGGCAGCGGAGCCGCAAAGGCCGCCGCCCTCCGTGACGCGGGCGCCACGGTGATCGGCATCCCGGGCCAGCTCGCCAGCGCGCTGCGTGAGCGCGCTCTCGTGCCGTGCCCCGACTATCCCGCCAATTCCGCTTCCCCCCATTCAGTGGACATGCTTCCCCGCCGGAGGTGAGCGTCATGCGCATCCGTCCACGGCCACACCAGAATAAGCTGGCGGCCTTTGCAGGCCAGCCGGTCGTGAGCGCGGCCCCCGCCGGTCCCCAGCCGGCCGTGCCCGCCGCTCCCCCCACCCCGGCCAACGTGCGCAGCGCCGAACGTCTCGACCGCCTGCCCACGTCGCCATGGCTGGCCTGGATTATGGCTCTGCTTTTTCTCGGCTGGCTCGTCGAGTCCTACGACATCGGGCTCATCGGAAACGTGCTCCCGTCGCTCAGCGCCATCTACCACCTGAGCGCGGGCGAAAAGAGCCTGCTGGCCACCGCGTCGACCATCGGGATCGTCGTCGGCATCCTGCCCGCCGGCTATCTCGCCGACCGATTCGGCCGTAAGCGGGTGTTCCTCGCGGGCATCCTGGTGTATTCGGTGCTCACATTCGTGACCGGCCTCGTCAGCGGTGCCGTCGCGGTCTTCGTCCTGCGGCTGCTGGCCGGCCTCGGGATGGGGGCGGTGTTCCCGATCCCGTACGCACTCGGCTCGGAATTCGTGCCCGCCCGCATACGAGGACGGTTCACCGGCCTGGCCGACTCCTTCCTGTCCTGGGGCTACTTCCTCGCCCCCCTGCTCGCCATCTGGCTCATCCCGACGACGACAAGCAACGGCTGGCGGACGATGTTCTTCCTCGGCGGCGTTCCCGTCCTCTACTTCTTCGCCGTCTGGAAGTGGGTGCCGGAATCCCCCCGCTGGCACGAGATCAAAGGCCACGCCGACAAGGCCGAGGCCATCCTGGCCGACATCGAGCGCAGGGTGGAGCAGGCAACCGGTCCCCTGCCCCCGCTGGGACCGCAGCTCCCCGTGATCCACAGTGAAGGCAGGGTGCCGCTCCGGACGCTGTTCAGCCGCACCTACTCGCGGCGGACAGCCATGCTCTGGACCGTCTTCGGCGGGTCGTTCTTCATCTTCTACGCCATCCAGGTCTACATGCCGACGGTGGTGCACAAGCTCGGCTACACCATCACGTCGACCTTCATTCTCACCTCGATCATCGTGGGAGTGTCCATCCCGGGGAAGTTCTTCGAAGCCTGGGTTGTGGAACGCTGGGGGCGGAAGCCAGTCATCGTCAGCTTTACGCTGATCGCTGCCATAGCATCGTTCCTTTTCGGCTTCCTCGGCGGCAAGGTGGGCGGCGTCGCGGTGATCCTGTTCTTCGCCTGCGTCATGTCGTTCTTCGGCATCAGCGTCGATCCGGCGGTCAAGGTCTACACGGCCGAGAGCTACCCGACAAGGGTGCGGGCGACAGGCACGAACGCCACCGAAGGATTCGGGAGGATCATCTCCGGGATCGTGGGCCCGGCCATCATTCCGTTCCTGCTGGCCGCTTCCGGCGTACCGGCCGCATACAGCCTGGTGGGCGCCGTCGCCCTCGTCGCCGTCCTGGCCATCGTCGTCCTCGGCGGGGAAACGAAGGGACAAGCCCTGGAGGAAATCTCGCAATGAGGTTCCCCGGGCGCTGGACCGGGAGCAATGGCATCGCGGTAGGGAGGCAGCGATGAGTCACGCAGCGAATCCGGCAGGCCAGGCCCCTGGCGGCATACGGGCACCGGGCACCCGCAGGCGGCAACGTCAGGCTGCGGGTGCCCGGGGAGGCGGGGGGCGGAGCCAGGTGTGGAGCGCGGTCATCGGACTTGGCGTGCCCGCCGCGGCCATCATTGTGGTGCTCCCGGTCATCAGCGGTTTCCGGGTGACGGTGGGGGGCCTGCCGCTGGTTTACTTCTGGATCTTCCTGTGGTTCCCGCTCACCTTCGGGTGCCTCCTTATCTCGTGGTACGCCTTCGACCGCCGCCGCTACCAGGAGACAGAGGGGGAAACAGGCCATGAATGACACTGTCGTGGTCCTGGGAATTATCATCGTCTTTTCGCTCCTCCTGGCCCTGGCGTCCCGGATGGGCCTGCCCGGCATGGACATCGACCAGTATCTCGTCGGGCGGCGCTCCTTCCGGGGCGGCCTGCTGTTCTTCCTTGCGGTGGGCGAGATTTACAGTATCGGGACGATGATCGGCCTCCCCGGCGGTATATATGCCAAGGGAACCAGCTATGGAATGTGGTTTCTCGGCTACATCCTGCTGGCGTACCCCATTGGGTACTTCCTGGGTCCGCTGATCTGGCGGGCGGCCAAGAAGTACAACGCCCTGACCGTCCCGGATGTCTTCCGCGCCCACTTTTCCAGCCGGGGCCTCGAGGTCGCGTCCGCGCTGGCCGCGGTTGGCTTCCTGGTCGGGTGGGGACAGTTCCAGTTCACCGGGCTTGAGGCCGTGTTCTCGAGCCTGGGTTTCCAGCTCACCCCAGTGGAGACGGTGGCGATCGCCGTCGTCATCGCCTACGTCTACATCATCGCCTCGGGCATCCGCTCCAACGCCTACGTCGCCGTCATGAAGGACATCTTCATGATCGGCGCGATCGCCATCGCGGGCATCGTCGCCGCCGTGGCCGCGCCGGGCGGCATTCCCCATATCTTCCGCAACGCCGCCGCTCATGGAGTCCCCTCCACCGTGACGGGTTCTGCGCTGGTCTTCGCCATGACGACGATCGCGATCCAGTCGGTCGCCTTCTACCTAGATGAATGATTCCAGGGGCTGGTGGCGCAGGTCGGGGCGAGAGTCTCCATGATCAAGGTTGTGGACAATGACATAGAGACTCTCGCTACGGCACTGTACGTGAAGATCGACGACATGCTCAACGAC
>Ga0209061_1001493_pt1 | contig 38280 bp, 25 predicted proteins | sample Coa_R1_10_FD_187157 | JGI IMG/M metagenome (GOLD analysis project Ga0209061, IMG submission 187157) | Surface soil microbial communities from Centralia Pennsylvania, which are recovering from an underground coalmine fire - Coalmine... | ecosystem: Environmental > Terrestrial > Soil >... | reverse complement strand
AGGGTATCGTTTTGGGCAAAGCCGGTGCCCACAAGGGTTAGCTGCAGGTCTCCCGAACCGGCAGCCACACTGGCAGGAGCCACAGAAAGCAACTGCGGGCCGATCCGAAAGAGGGTTCCGGCGCCGTCATAGGCAAACCTAGCGTTACCGCCAAATACGGTTATTCCATAAAAGTTCCCGTCATGACCTTGTATCACTCCGGCGTAGGAACCCACCCCATCAAAAAGGGCTCCATACACACCCGAACCCGGACCGTGTAGCACCTGAAACCCTGTGCCGTCCGGGTTCAGTTTGTAGAAAACAAATTGCCCATCATAGGGGTACCCGCCGTTTACTCCATACAACGTGCCATCTTTACTCTGTATTAGAGAGGTACCGTTATGCGCTCCTTCTCCCCCAGCAAAGCTATGAAGCACTTGGAAGTTGGTGCCGTCTGGGTTTATCTTAAAGATAACCCCATAGCCCGTGCTCCCTCCATTTATGGTCGTTCCGTATAACGCCCCATCCTTCCCTTGAAGGAGGGCGGCAATGGGGTTAGCACCATCCTGGTTGAACATGCGAAATTCGCCGGTCAGTGCCGAGAAGGTATGAAGGACTTGGAAGCCGGTGCCATCGGGGTTGATCTTAAAAATCACCCCGGTGCCGTTGGTGCCGCCTGCGATGGCTGTGCCATAGAGGGCGCCGTCTCTTCCTTGAATGAGACCTCCAACCGGATTGGAGCCATCCAAAGCATTGCCGTATTGGTCGGTTACAGAGCCAAAAGCATGCAGCACCTGGAAGTTCGTCCCATCCGGGGCCACTTTGTAAACAACCCCTCTACCATAGGCATTTCCTGCTGCGCCTTGGGGAAAGCCGCTATTGGAGGCACCATCAAAAGTTGTCCCATACAGGTATCCATCGGCACCCTGTATCACCCCACTCATGGGGTGTGTGCCATCTAACAAGTCCCCATGCGCATCGCTTTGGGAACCGAAGACATACAACACCTGAAAGCCCGTGCCGTCTGGGTTGACCTTAAAGAGCACTCCATTATTGGAAGAGATAAACGAACCACCTCCCTGAAGGGTGTGAGAGACCATAGGCCCGCCGTTTGTTGCCGTTCCATACAAGGCGCCATCCCGACCCTGTATGAGAACTCCATGGGGTAAGGCTCCATCGCTATTGTATTCATAGGCATTCGATAGCGCAATGGGATTGAAACTGTGGATCAAGGTAAAGTCGGAGCCATCGGGATTGACGCTGAAGATCGCTCCCTCTCCACCGGCTCCGCCGGCGTAAGTCGTGCCGTAGAGCCTGCCATCGCTCCCTTGACAGAGGGATAAGGCCCCAACACCATAGAGACCTGTAGCATATTGCCCCATTAACCCGTCGTTACTCATACACTGATGGATCACCTGAAAATCGGAGCCATCGGGCCGCATACGGTAGATAACCCCTCCTAGGCCATCAATGGGAATAGAATTGGGCCCCCCATTTGCGGTACCGTAGATCAAGCCGTCCTTCCCGAAAATCAGAGGGCCGGGGGCAAAACCGTAATAGACGGCAGATATATTTCCGATAGGGTTAGAGGGATAGGGAAATACATAAAGAACTTGGTAGTTGGAACCGTCAAGATTGATCCGATAGACCCATCCGCTCCCTGTGCCGGGTTGCACCGTGCCGTATAGCGCCCCATCAGGCCCCTGAACAACTCCCGCAGGGCCCGTTCCCACATTGCCCGATCCACTAAAGCTTTGCAACACCTGAAAGGTAGAGCCGTCCGTGGTGAGCCGGAAGAGCGTGCCTCCACCGTAGGTTCCACCTGACTGCGTCCCTCCATACAAGGCCCCGTCGGAACCCTGAATAAGAGTACCACGAGGATAGGCGCCATCCAGAGCATTGCCGTTTTGGTCGGTCACGGAGCCAAAAGAATGCAGCACCTGAAAACCGCTCCCGTCCGGATTGACCTTGAAAACCACGCCCTTGTTATTGGCCCCACCATAGTAGGTCACTCCATAAAGGATGCCGTCAGCACCCTCAATAGGGGGGCTATTGAGATTAAATCCATCCGGGCCGCTAAACGCGTGCACTATCTGGAAGCCCGTGCCGTCCGGGTTTAGTCTGAAAACCTCTCCTGTACCGTCGTGGGTCGCCCCATACAACATGCCGTCTTTGCCCCAAGTCAGGCCGCCGTTAGGCTGGCCCCCCCCGGAATTTGAGCCGAAGGTATAGATAACCTGATAGGAAGAGCCATCCGGGCGGATTTTGTACACAACGCCGGAGTCGTTTGTACCTCCGAGTTGCGTCACCCCATACAGATACCCGTCCGTTCCCTGTACCAGACTCCCAACCGGCCGTGATCCTCCGGGTGTAAATGAATGATCTGGCGCCTGTTGGGGTGGAAAATTATGTAGGATGGTATAGCCACTGCCATCGGGATTAACCCGATAGATCACTCCCTCATCAAAGGCCCCACCGACGTAATCTGTCCCATAGAAGGCGCCATCCGAGCCTTGAAGCAGCCCGCCTGGGACCATTCCATCGTCGGTACCAAAGGAGTGAAGAATGACACTCGGTTCTGGGGGAGCGCTCTGGGTTTGGGCAAGGCCCCCCCTGCTACTCAGCAGGCTTAGGCTGCAGGCTAGAAGCAGCAAGGCCGACACGCTCCATTTCCGCGTCTTCTTGGGCAAGCATGGCGTCGGCTGCCAACGCCAAAGGCCTTCTTTTCCTTCCTGCCGCAGTGTGTCGCTCCGCGTCGTCAGGTCACGAGGAAACCCAACCCGGTGTACGGCCTCAAACACCTTGTTTCCTACCTTCATCAAGTCACCAATCGGTGAGAAAGACAGCTTCCGTGGGTTCATGAACTTTGTCCCTCCTAAACTGATTGTGTAAGAGAATTTGCCTAGGGCTGAACGTTTTGAGGCCATCTTGTTGGTGGCACGTACCCTTGCATAGATCGTAATGCAATTTGCGTGCCAATTTATCAATTAAGGGAGTTATTTTTAGGGATTTCTAGCAGTTTTTTTGCAACTTTTGTTATTGAGTGTGAGGCGAGCGAGGAGCTATTGTGGTTAGTTTCCAGAGGAGAGGTTATCACAGGAAGCTGCTAGTGACCTTACTGGGCTTCCATCTCCTTGTAGGGGAAGGAGAGGGGAGGGGCTGCACCGACAGCCAATCTCACGATCGATTCTAGAGCCAGTTTACAAAGCAAGTCTACCTCGTTCGCCCCTATCCCATCCTTTCGCCCGATTCGGGAGAAAGGGGGCGGCTGTGTTGCGTCTTTCAAGGAGGAGGTTATCAGAGGAAACCGCCTGTAGGGGCAAACCTTCAGGGGGCAGGGATGGGCAACTCGAGGCCCACCCCTCGCTGACCCTTACTCGCAAATCAAACCCCGCTCCGTCAAATACGCCAATAACCGCTCAACCGACTGCTCCACACTCTCCTCCGCCGTGTGAACCACTACCTCCGGATGCTCCGGTGGCTCGTAAGGGTCGGATATCCCCGTGAAGTTGGCTATCTCCCCCGCCAACGCCTTCTTGTACAAACCCTTGACATCCCGCTCTATCAACACCTCCAGCGGAGCCTCCACATACACCTCCACAAAGGAGGCTCGACCCTCCTCCTCCGTTAAACGACGTATCTCCTCCCGTATCTCCCGATACGGAGAGATCGCCGCCGTTATCGCTATCACCCCATTGCGCGCCAATACCCGAGCCACCCAACCTATCCGGCGTATGTTGGTGTCCCTATCCTCTTTGCTAAAACCTAAACCCTTCGATAGGTGCGTCCGTACTTCGTCCCCATCTAACAACTCCACCTTGTAGCCCCGAATGCGAAACTCCGCTAACAAGGCGTTGGCCAGGGTGGACTTGCCCGCACCCGATAAACCCGTAAACCACAAGATAAACCCTTGATGTGTTCCCATGTTCTGTCGTCTCTTCTCCTTCTTTGCGCGTTTCTGCTTCGTTGAAAACCCTTAGGCCACTACGGCCTTCAGGCCACTTAATAACAGCACCACGGCCAGCACCAGACGCATCGGGCGCTCCGCCGTCTTCACACACAGATAGCTCCCCAGCAACTCCCCAGGAATAGACCCCAGCAGAAGACTGCCCAGCATCGCATAGTCTATCCCCTTCAATACCACGTTGCTTAAAGCCGCCACCCCGGTCAGCAGCACCGCATGGGCCGTCTCCGTCCCGATGGTGGTGGTGGCACCCAACCCAAACACCAACAGCAGCACCGGCCCGAACAGCGCTCCGCCCCCTACCGAGGTCACTCCTACCATCATCCCAAACACAAAACCCACCGGTATGGCTATCCACGCCGTCCGACGCGGCTTGCCCAACGCCAAGGGCAAACGCCACTCCGCAAAACGTGGATGGGCCTTTAGAGCGATGGGAAGGGCCGACACCACAAGCGTGAAACCCAGAAGATGCAAAACGAAATGGCGAAGAACCGCATCGCTCACATGTCCGTAACGGTGTAGGCCCCACAAGCCCCATATGCCCACTAAAGCGCCCGGAACGCTGCCGAGGGCCAAGAGTTTTACTAGGCGCCATTCGATGCGACCACGGCGCCAGAACACGCCCACTCCGGCAAGCCGAGAAAGCGTCGCATACGCCAAATCCGTCCCTATCGCTATCTTCGGCTCCACACCCAACAGAAATATCAGCACCGGCGTCGTTATCGAACCGGCCCCCGTGCCCGTTAAACCCACAATGAAACCGATTAACAGGCCTACCACTGTATAACGAAGATCCATCGCTTTCCTCCTTAAGAATTGGCACGCATCGCCTCGATCAACACCTGAGCCACCTCCGGACGGGTAAACTCCACCGGAGGCAACTGACCCGCACGCAACATCTCCCGAACCTTCGTCCCAGAAAGCGTTACATGCACCTCCGAAGGATGCGGACAGGTCTTGGAGGAGGCCATGCTCCCGCACCGCTTGCACCAAAACGAGTGCTCGAACTTTAACGGCACAATCCCTATCTCTTCGGCAGAGAAGGCATCGAAAATCTCTTGAGCCTCATAGGTGCCGTAGTAGTTGCCCACCCCGGCATGGTCGCGCCCCACAATAAAATGCGTGCAGCCGTAGTTCTTGCGCAGCAGAGCATGAAACACCGCCTCACGCGGCCCCGCATAGCGCATGGAGGCCGGGTTCACCGCCAAAAGGGTGCGTTCCAGAGGATAGTAGTTCTCCAGCAGAACCTGATAACAGCGCATCCGCACCGCCGCCGGAATGTCGTCGCCTTTGGTCTCTCCTACCAAGGGGTGCAGCAACAAGCCATCCACCATCTCCAGGGCTACCTTCTGCAGGTACTCGTGGGCACGATGCACGGGGTTTCGGGTCTGAAAGCCCACCACGCTGCGCCAGCCCTTTTGGGCGAAGATGGCGCGGGTTTGGGCGGGGGTGAGGTAGTATTCGGGGAAGTCGGTGTGGGGGGGCAGGGTGAGCACCTCCACCTCGCCTCCCACATACAACTCCGGTTGGACATAGAGGATGGCCACGCCGGGGTGGGCTTCGTCGGTGGTTTTGTAGATAGCTTGGGCCTCTTGGCGTTTATCGTAAGGGTAGATGTCTTGGACGTGGAGGATGGCGAGGGGCTGCCCGTCTTGGGTGGTGAGGGTGGCCTTTTGGGAGGAGGCGAGGGCTTTGGCCTGTTGTTGGGAGATGGGGAGGGTGAGGGGGAGAGTCCAGGGGAGGCCGTTGGCGAGGCGCATGGAGTGGAGGACGGCCTGATAGTCGTTTTGGTTAAGGAAGCCGGTGAGGGGGCTAGCGGCGCCGATGGCGATGATTTCGAGGTCGGAGATTTGACGTGGGGTGAGGGGGAGGGAGGGCAAGGTTCTTGCGAGCGCGAGGGTGGTTTCGTAGCGCTCTTGGGAGACAAAACGGTTGACGAGCACCCCTCCGTGAGGGGCTATGAGACCGGTAGATGCGGACATCGGAGCTGTCGGTTCCTTTCTTGTCTATTCCTAATGCGTCAGATTTGCGGAAAATAGGATACCCGATCCGGAAAAGAGAAATCAAGACTTTTTTGATTTTTTTAGTCAAGTATAGGATGGCTGAGAAAGGGTATTTCTGTTTTTTTGGATCGAAGCAGGTATTTCCAAGAAAGGGTTTCGAGCATCATTTCCGTTGTTGATCGGCTGCGATATGGTGGTAACCTTTTAGTAGAGGGCTTCGTCTAAAAGGCGTCAATCGAATCCGCCATGAGCCGGCGGAAGGGAGGTTACCGATGAGCAAAGTGGCATCGTGGACGGCGGGGATAGTGTGCGCCCTCAGCGGCACTCTTGCCCTTTTGGGGGCCTTAGGGCAGGAAAAGTCGCCGGCCTCACCCGAGGAAAACATGATGAAAATATCCCCTATCGAAGTCATTGCACGCGGTCAGGACACATGGATTTGTGGCTCTCGTGCCGGTTTGCGGCTTATTGTGAAGAACCACGATACCGACCAGCCGTTGCCCTCTCAGGTCCGTATCGTTCTGTCGCCAAAAAACAGGCCTCAGAAGACAAAGGTTCTGTTTGAAGGGGCTACCGACCGCTACGGAACGCTCGACAACAGTTTTTCTACGGCGGCTTTTACGCCAGGCACCTATCGGCTGGCTGTGAAGGTGAAGACGCCGATCGGCGAAGATGGGTTCCAAGCGGAAGTGCGATTGGTGAAGGAGACTAAAATCTATCTCACCACCGACAAACCGCTCTATCAGCCCGGGCAGGTCATCCACATGCGCGCATTGGCGCTTGATGCAGGCACGTTACGTCCGCTCGCCAAAGCGCCCATTACCTTTACGGTAACGGATGGACGTGGGAACCGAGTTTTTAAGGAGGAGAAGACGCTTTCGGATTTTGGCACGGTCGGCGCCGATTTTCAGCTGGCCGATGAGGTCAATACAGGCACCTATCGTATTGCGGCCGAAGCGCTCGATACCTCCGTGACGCGCACGGTGGAGGTGAAACCCTACGTTCTGCCCAAATTCCAGATCACGCTGAAGCCCGATCAAGGCTACTACCGTCCGGGGCAGTTAGTAACCTGCCGTTTACGTGCGCTCTACTTCTTTGGCAAGCCGGTGGCCAACGCCGAGGTGAAGGTAACGGTAAGCACCCTGGATGTAGAGAACCATGAGCTGGCGACCTTTGAGGGGCACACCGATGCCGTAGGGAGTTACACGTTTCGCTATCGGCTTCCGGAGGCACTTGTGGGACAGCCCATGGCACAAGGGAACGCCTTGGTCAACTTCAATGTAAAGGTGAAAGATACGGCCGAACAGGAACAGGAGGCAGCGGTGAGCGTGCCCGTTTCGAGCCAGCCTCTGCATATAACGATAGTGCCCGAATCGGAAACGCTTCTGCCGAATATGCCCAATAGGGTCTATGTGGCCGTCACTACGCCGGATGGGCAGCCGGTGCCGAATGCGCAAGTCCATTTCCAGATTGTGACCAATCCTAGTATCCCGAATCGAAACACCAATCTCTCGTTGCAGTGCGTCACCAATGCTTTGGGGGTAGGGGAGATAGAGTTCGTGCCTAAGGATAGCCAATGCAGGGTGCTGTGTACGGCTTCGGACAAGCAGGAGCGAAAAGGCACGCTCTCGACAGATTTAGGCACTTGGCAAACCGCAGCGCTACTGCTGCGCGTAGACAAGCCGCTGGCGAAGGTAGGGGATGTGCTGCAACTCACCTGCTTTTCACAGCAAAAAACGGGCACCGTCTACCTCGATGTGCTGCGCAACCACCAAACGATTCTCACCGATGTCATCCCCATTCAAAACGGCAAAGGAACGCTGAACTTGCCGCTTGGCCCCGATATGGAGGGCACATTGGAGTTGCGTGCCTACCAGGTGTTGCCGAACGAGCAAATACCTCAAGATGTGCGCTATGCGGTGGTGCTGCCGGCCACCGATCTGCGGATAGCCGTGGCTACGGATAAGGAGGAGTACCGCCCCGGCGCCGACGCCGTCATCCGTTTTCATGTCTCTGATCAGGAGGGGCATCCGGTGGCAGCGGCACTGGGGGTGGCCATGGTAGATGAGAGCGTTTTTGCGCTCTCCGACCTTCAGCCCGGTCTGGCCAAAATCTACTTCCTGTTGGAAAAACAGCTTCTCACCCCTCGATACGAGATTCATGGAATTACGCCGGAGCAGCTCATACCCATTCGCAATCCGCTACCGTGGCGCGAACGGCAGCGGGCAGCGCAACTGCTGTTTGCAGCGGCGCGCAACGAGGCTGAGAATGCGATGCCGCCCGGCCCGGTCTTTAGGGGGGGTGGGCCACGTCTCCTCCCCCAAGCCATTGGAATGATGCCGGTACAGGAGCAACAGAGCCACTCCGTCTATACTCTCAACATAGATACCTATCGGGAACGGTATCTGAAGTTGGTTCAGACCGTTTATCAGAAGATGGAGGAATCGCTTGCCCAAATCGAACAGGCGATAAAGACCTACGAGGCGCAAAGCGGGAACCATGGTGCAGCCGAATTGACACCGATGCAGCTAGTGGATAGAGGGTTGTTGCCGAGGAAGGCCTTGTATGACCCTTGGGGGCGTCCCTACCAGATAAGCATTCAGGGAGCGGGAGCGAACGTGCAGATACGTCTGACGAGCGCCGGCTTGGATGGAAAGTTCGGTAGCGGCGACGATTTTACGCTTTGGGGGCCGGGAGCGATGTTAGAGATGCGGGATAGGGCTGCAATGGGCGGGTTCGTCGGAGGGCTTGTGGCCCCGGCTGAAAACGCTCGCGTGGTCTTTGCAATTCCGAAAGCGGCCAGCGCCCTCGCAAATCCGGTGGGGGCCGGCACCCCTGAGCCGCGCATAAGAAGCTACTTCCCGGAGACTCTCTATTGGAACCCCAATCTCATCACAGATGCGCAAGGCGAGGCAACTTTGCGGCTGCCAATGGCCGACTCGATCACTACCTGGCGCATGAGCCTGCTTGCCAACAGCCTGCAGGGAGCCATCGGCAGCACCACAAAGAAAGTTCGTGTGTTTCAGCCGTTCTTTGTAGACCTCAATCTGCCCGTGGCGCTAACGCAGGGCGACCGCATCTCCCTGCCCGTTACCATCTACAACTATCTGCCTAAAGCCCAGAAGGTGAGGCTGGTGTTGAAGTTGCAGCCGTGGTTTCGGCTTGAGGGCAGCAACGAGCGCGAGCTAACGGTGATGCCGGAAGAGGTTACCGTAGTGCATTTCCCCATCGTGGCCGAGGGATTAGGCCAGCAGTCGCTCACCGTAATGGCTTACGGAAGTCAGCTCTCCGACGCGATTCGGCGGCAGATAAGGGTAGAGCCGAACGGGCAAAAAGTAGAGATCGTTCACAACGGAACGTTGCAGGGCACCGTTACCCAACAGATTGTCTTGCCACCCGATGCCGTGTCAGGAGCGAGCAAGGTGCTTGTGAAAATCTATCCGGGCACCTTTAGTCAGGTTGTGGAAGGTCTGGACGGGCTGCTGCAGATGCCCTATGGGTGCTTCGAGCAGACCTCTTCGACCACCTACCCTAACATCCTGATCCTGTCCTACTTGCAAAAGACCCATCAGGTGAATCCGGCTATACAGATGCGGGCCGAGCAGTATATAAGCATCGGCTATCAGCGCTTAGTTACCTTTGAGGTAAAGGGCGGCGGATTCTCATGGTTTGGTAACCCACCGGCGAATCAGGTACTGACGGCCTACGGACTGCTCGAGTTCTCCGACATGGCCAAAGTACGTGATATAGACCCGCAGATCATCAGTCGCACACAAAAGTGGCTTGCAGGAAAACAACGGGCCGATGGTAGCTGGCTGGAAGAGGGGCCTGGGATCGCCGAGGGAATCATCAATAGGCAGACCGGCGCCTTGCGCACCACCTCCTATGTGGATTGGGCGCTGGCGGAGAGCGGCTATACCGGCCCGGAGGTGGCAAGAGGTATCGCCTATGTCGAACAACATCTGGATGAGAGCGACGACCCCTACACCCTGGCGCTGGTGCTGAATCTGCTGGTGGCCGCACGAAAAGACGAGCCGAACACCGCACGCGTGGCACAAAAGCTTATCGCCCTAGCGCATACCACCGATGACACCGCATGGTGGGAAGGGAAGACGGTGACCTTTACGGGCGCCACGAATTTGGGGGCCGATTTGGAAACCTGCGGTTTGGCTGCCTATGCGCTGGCGCGATGGGGAGGAGACCCTGCTTTTACCACCAAAGCGCTCAACTATATTGTGCAGCACCGCGACGCCGGTGGAACCTGGCAGACGACGCAGGCCACCGTTTGGTGTATGCGTGCCCTTCTCTATGCCAGCAGCCAAGGCACCGCAAAGGGAACCGGCACGGTTACGGTGGTGATGAACGGCCAAAAAGTCGCCACGCTTTCGGTTACCGAGGCGAACCGCGACATTATGCAGCAGGTTGAGATTCAAAACCCTCTGCAAAAAGGGGAGAATCGGCTCGAAATTCGCTTCAAGGCCGACGCCCTTTCCGGAAAGGGGGCGCTGGGCTATCAGGTGGTAAGCCGCTACTATCTGCCGTGGCGCGACACCATGCCGCCTGTGGCGCCTAATGCAGAGCCGCTTGCTCTGGCCGTGCACTACGATCGAACGACCCTAGCACAGAACGATACGGTGGGCGTGACGGTCACCATCCATAATAACACCAATGGCACGGTGGAGATGCCCCTGATCGATCTGGGAGTACCGCCCGGCTTTACGGTGGAGACGGATGGTTTAGAGGAGGCCGTTAAGGCGAAAACCATAGATAAATACACGGTGGCAGCACGGCAGATCATCGTCTATCTCCAGAAGCTCGCGCCTAACCAGACGGTTACGTTACGCTACAAAGTGCGCGCGCTCTTCCCTGTGAAGGCGCTTACGCCGCTGAGTAAGGTCTACCCCTACTACGACCCTGAGAAAGTCACCATCGTTCCACCGCAGTCCGTGGTGGTTGAGTAGGCAGGCCTAAAAGCCGGAGGATTAGGGGGCAGCAAAGTTCGATGTTGCCCCCTAATCTTTTGCAAACGGCTGAGGCTTGAGCGGTATAATGCCTCCTGTAATACGCCTGGAGAGGAACCGCCTTTGCGACGCGAGCGATTTTATGCCTATCTATCGTTTGTTGTTATGGCTTGCCTCCTCTGCCGGCAAAGTGTAAAGGCCCAACCAACCTCCCCACATCCGAAGCTTATTCTCGTGCTTTGTGATGGCCTTACCGTTAGAGACCTGGAGGACCAGCATCATCCTGCTCTCTATCTTCTCGCTCGGTCGGGCGCGGTCGGCCTTATGAACGTGCGTACCCCACAGCGTTCTTCCCCCATGTCGGCGCTGCTTACGTTGGCGGCAGGTCAAGTGGAGGCGGCGCAGCCCACCGATGGCTGGGCTTTCCAGCAACAGGAGCAAGTTCCTAACGCGCGAGGCACGGCCGGCATTCTCTATCTGCGGTATACAGGGCTGGTTCCTACAAAGCCTATCGTTCATCTGGGCATCGCCTCGCTTTGGCGACGCGGGTTGAATACGGTGTTGGTAGGCTCCCTGCTGAATAAGGCTAGGCCACCTGTCGTTGCGGCGATCTACGGCAATGCCGATGCGTGGTGGCCCGATCGGAGCGCTGCCCTGCTGGCAACCGATGCATTTGGGCAGGCGGAAGGCGATCTGCTTTCTGTCCGACCCGATGCGGAGGCCCCTTTTGGGCGGAGCGATAAGCGAATGGACTGGTTTTATGGCAGGGCGCTGAGCGGCACGGCATCGCTCTGTGTGATTCGACTGGGCGACATGACGCGATTAGCCGCGCTGCAATCAAAACTTTCGCCGAACACCTTCGAGGCGTTGCGAGAGAAGGCCCTTTCAAGGCTCGATGTGCTGCTTTATATGCTGTGGAGCTTCGTGCGTGAGAACGGGCATGCGGATTTAATGCTTGTTTCGCCTGTTGCTGCGCGAGATAGGGCGTTACCGGACGCTTGGCAGCGTCTTACTCCCCTGGTGGCGATAGGGCCGGACTTTCCGGCGGGATTGCTGACATCGCCGACCACGCGTACGCGAGGTCTCGTGGCAAATACCGACCTGGCACCCACAATTTTAAGCCTCTTTCATGTCCCGATACCGCCCACCATGACGGGACGTCCTTTCGTTTCCGTGCCCTATGGGGATGGAGCGCACCGACTTGCGGCGTTGGCGCGAACGGATTATGTGAGTGTGCTCAACGCGCGGACTGTGGTAGTTGGTATGGTAGCTATCGGAGCGCTGGGATTCCTAACGGCGGTAGGGGCGTTGATGGCGCATCGCCTTCAGAAGCGGAGGCTGGCGCGCGCCCTTTCGGCCGTTTTTGTGTGGGGACTTAATCTTCCCACGGCGTTGCTGCTGGCACCGCTATGGGTACCTCCCACACGCTGGGAGTACATTCTTCGAATCGTAGCCTGGATGAGCGTGCTTACAGCGGGTTGCTATGGGGTAGGACGATGGATACGCTGGAGACCGCCGAGTGTAGCCTGCCTCGTCTGCATTCTATTAATAGCGTTCGATCTGTGTAGCGGCCAGCAACTCATTAAAGATTCGTTGCTGAGTGGGTATGCGCTATCGGGCATTCGCTACTATGGCATTGGGAACGAGTATTTGGGGGTTCTGGTGGGCATGGCATTGATAGGAGGGTGTGCTTGGCTTGACGATTTGGAGACGATACGGGCTGGGCAAGCCCAACGTTATCGCGGGGTGTTGGTAGGGCTATGGATTGGAATGGCCTTGCTGTTTGGTTGGCCCTATTGGGGGGCGAATTACGGTAGTTTGGTGGTTACCGGCGTGGCATTCGGCTTAGGGCGAGAAGCGCTTTGGAAGCGGGCGGTAACGGTAGCTAAAGCGGTGGTGCTGGGTGGGGTAGGCATGATTTTTGCTTTTCTCTTCGGTGAGCTGGATGTTGTGTTGGCGCATGGGGCTAGCTCTCATGCCGGCTATGTGTTGCAGGAGACCGCGCACGGACGGGGGGTGGGCTATATCGTGCAGATCGCTCTCCGTAAGCTGGCCATGAACCTTCATCTCCTAGCCTCTCCCTATCTCTACTTAGGCATAGGCGTTGTCGTAGCCATTTTAGTGGTCGCTTTTGGTTTGGTGCGAGCCGCGGTACGAGAGAGCCTGTTGCAGCGCCCATACACGGCAAGTGGTCTTAAAGTGTTGCCTGCGGCCGTTGCAGCCGCCCTGCTCTTTAAAGATTCGGGAGTGGTGAGCACCACGTTTCTTTTGGGAACGACCTGTGCGATTCTCTTATGGTATGTGTTGCAGGAGGCAGCCGAAGAGAAAAGGGGGCGTGAGAGCGCGCGATCTCGTTGCGCTCCGACGCCCACCTAAGCGGCTAAATCGAGCATGGAAGCGTTGTTGGTGTTGAACTCAACGCGGCTGGCTTCAGGAATAAACTGCACCCGATTCTTGACAGGCTGAAATTCCACGCGATTCGATAGAGCCTGAAATCGAACTCGGCTCTGCACAGGGTGGTACTGCAGGCGATTCTGCACAGAGCTGAATTGCAGTCTGTCTTGCGTGCCGATCTGGTTCATGTGAGGTTCCTCCTTTCCCTGCGAAAGGCCCCTCGGCGGCAAGACGATTTTATGTTCGGTCGTTTCCTGCTTCCTGTTCCGCTTACTTTTGCCGGATTTTAGGCCTCCTGGTCTAAAATCGGAAGCGCATCGTTTGTAAGCAAGCCGACCATACGAACATGCTCCGATGAACCTCGCACGACGACGCGCTCTTTTACAGGGATGAAGCGCACCTGATCGGTTACCGGCGCATAATGGATACGATTTGGGATGGGTGCGCACCTTATTTGTCCTTCTGGGGTGTTGGCAGCACCGCTCCCTTGCGTGTCGAGCGGCATATCACCTCCTCCTTTCTACGCCAAAGCCTCATCAGCAGATGGGCTGATGAGGCGGTTTGACACGCCATTAGGTTATCGGATGGCGGTGTTTAGGCGCTAACTGAGAGAAGCGCGAGTTTTTGGCGCTCGACGGAGTTTCAAACGCAGATGGGCGTTGCGCGGGTAAGCGGCAGATCGGAGTGGCCCATGAGATAGAGGTCTACCCCACGAGCCGCTTCACGGCCTTCGGCGATGGCCCAGACGATGAGCGACTGCCCACGTCGCATATCTCCACAGGCGAATACGCCGGGGACGCTGGTGGCGTAGTTGCTATCTGTCTTTACATTGCCGCGCTGATCAAGCTCCACGCCTAGTTGCGCCAATATGCCTCCGTGTTCGGGGTGCACGAAGCCGAGGGCCAGCAGCACGAGGTCTACATCGAGTTCAAATTCGGAGCCGGGTATCTCTTCCATGCGGCGGCGTCCCTCGGCATCCGGCTGGCTCCACTGCACGCGCACGGCATGGAGTTTTTTGACTTTTCCGTTTTCACCGGAAAACGCTTTGGTGCTAACACACCAATCGCGGATGCCGCCCTCTTCGTGGGCTGCGGAGGTGCGAAGAATCATGGGATAGCGCGGCCAAGGCATGGTCTCGTCGCGGCTTGAAGGCGGCTTGGGCATGATCTCAAACTGATAGACCTCGATGGCGCCTTGGCGATGGACGGTGCCGAGACAGTCGGCGCCGGTGTCGCCGCCGCCCAAGATGGCCACCCGCTTGCCGGCCGCGGTGATTTGTGGTTTATCTTCGGGCCAAATGCCGGCAACGCGACGGTTTTGCTGCGGGAGAAACTCCATGGCGAAGTAGATGCCCTCTAGCTCGCGTCCGGGAACGTTAAGGTCGCGTGGCACGGTGCAGCCGCCGGCGAGCACAACAGCATCGAAATCGCGCCGCAGCTCCTCGCCGGAGATATCCACCCCTACGTTGACGTTGGGGCGGAAGATCACGCCCTCTTCCTCCATCTGCTTGAGCCGTCGGTCTAGCACCCATTTTTCCAGCTTAAAATCGGGGATGCCATAGCGCAAGAGACCTCCGATGCGGTCGGAGCGCTCGAAGACGGTGACGGTATGGCCGGCCCGATTGAGCTGTTGGGCGCATGCGAGACCGGCCGGGCCGGAGCCGACGATAGCCACTTTGCGCCCGGTGCGCTTGGCCGGCGGTTCGGGCTTAATCCAGCCCTCGTCCCAGCCCATGAGGGCGAGGCTCTCCTCAATGCGGCGAATGGTTACCGGCTCTTGATTGATGCCGAGCACGCAGGCGGCCTCGCAGGGAGCCGGGCAAAGTTTTCCGGTGAACTCGGGGAAGTTATTGGTAGCATGAAGTTCGGCTAAGGCCTCGCGCCAACGGCCACGATAGGTGAGATCGTTCCAGTCTGGGATGATATTGCCCAGAGGGCATCCCTGATGGCAAAACGGAATGCCGCAGTCCATACAGCGTGCTGCTTGGCGTTGTAGCTTCTCGCGAGGAAACTCCAAATAGAACTCGCACCAATCCTTCTTTCTCTCCTCCACGGGGCGACGCGGAGGCAACTCACGCTGATACTTTAAAAAACCTTTTGGGTCTGCCATGGCCTTTCGTCTCTAAATGAAAGTCTCCGCGCTTTTGGGCGGTTATCGGGGCACACCCAAATTTGCCACCAATCACGTTCAAAGCACGGATTATTATTATACACCATTGAATCGCAAGATAAAAGATAGGGCTTTGTTTGGTCAAACCTAGCTACGGGAACGGGTACCATTTAAACACGATATTTGGGAAAGGATGAGACGCTATGGATAAGGTAAGGTGGGCTATTTTGGGCACGGGAGGCATTGCGCGCAAGCTGGCCAATGCCATACGCCACTCGCGCCACGGGGAGCTGGTGGCCGTGGCAAGCCGAACGCAGGCCTCTGCCGACGCATTTGGGCAGGAGTTTGGCATTCCACGACGTTATGAGGGCTATGCTCGTGTCTTGGATGATGCCGATGTGGAGGCCGTCTACATCTCGCTGCCAAACCATCTGCACGCGGAATGGACGGTGCGTTGCGCAAACGCCAAGAAGCATGTGCTGTGCGAAAAGCCCTTTACCGTGAACACGGCCGAGGCCGAGTACGCGCTCGATGCGGTTCGGCGCGCGAAGGTTTTATTTATGGAGGCCTTTCAATATCGTTGCCATCCCACTATGCAGCGCATCTGTGAGCTGATCCGTGAGAAGGCCATCGGGGAGCTGAAGCTTATTCATGCGAGCTTTCAGTACAATCTCGGCCCGAAATACGATAACATTCGGCTTTCCAACCCGGCAGCCGGTGGGGGCATTATGGACGTGGGATGCTACACGATATCCTTCGCCCGCCTTGTGGCCGGCGTTGCAGTAGGCCGCACCTGCACGGAGCCGATTGAGTTAAAGGGCTGTGCGCACATTGGGACGGTGAGCCGGGTAGATGAGCAGGCCACCGCGGCGCTGAAGTTTCCTGAAGGGATTGTGGCCTATCTCGCCTGCGGCACGCAGGTGCATTTTGATGCCACCGTGCGCCTTTTTGGGTCGGATGGTAGCCTTGAGGTGGCCAACTTATGGGTGCCGCCTACTGAGGGAAACACCATCCGTCTGCTGCGTGGAGGAAAGACCGAGGAGATTAGGGTAGAGACCAACAACGACCCCTATACCATTGAGGCCGATCTCTTCGCGCAGTGTCTGAGGGAAGGCCGCTTGGAAGCGCCGACACCCGCTATGACCTACGCGGACACGTTGGGCAACATGCAGGCGCTTGACCGGTGGCGTGCCGAGGTCGGCCTCGTCTTCGATGTCGAGCGCACTTCGTAGACGATTGAACTTTTTGGCCTCCATTGCGTCTATACCGTCAATCGAGCGTTGCAAAGGGTATAGGCGTCGTAAACGCCTAGAGGAGGAGCTATGTTGGCGAAACGTGTTATCTGCCCCATGTGTGCGGTTTTGGGAGCCTTTGTCTTACTGAACGGGCTTCCGATGAAAACGAGCGCGTTGCCCCAAAATGCCGATGGCCAAGTTTTGCAAGGCATGCAAAACCTCTATCTTACCGGGCCGGTTATGCGGTTCTATTCGAATGCCGACCCCGATTCCATTCCACCTATTCCCGACAGTGTCTTGCAATTGGCCAACTTCTCGAAAGGGGCTAACCGTCATATCTATTTGAACATGACAAGGGTACGACAGGTTATCGCGAGAGACGAGGCGTTGGCCGTGTTCTTAAACGATGCAAGTGTAGGCCCCAGGCTACAACAGGCCCTGCAGCAGGCCCTTCTTTACGCCGGTTTAGAGGCCAACCCAAATGCCGGCTTCAACAGTTACAATGAACTCAACGCGGTGTTTGGTGGAAAGCGAAGGGCGCGTATTGCCGCCAACCCCAATCGGCTTCTAAAGCGTGGTAGAAAGGTACAGCCGGCCCCTGATGTAGCGCCTGATGCGCCGAATACGGTTACTCCTGTGCCTAACAACACCCAGCCGACCGCAGGGAATAACAATATCCAGCCGAACAAGGGGGTAAACCGTAAAAACTTCATTGCGGATGAGCTACAGAAGGCGCAGGCCGCAGCCATTGATGATTTTACGGTGCTGGTGGGGCTGTCGCCGGACGGGAGCCAGGCGGCTCTCTATGTGCTAGGCAGCTTACCGCAACAACCGAACCCCGATGTGCCCGTGAGCTTCACCGTGGAGGGCCGAACCTATCGGGAAGGCGATGCAGACCCCGCAGGGAACGACCAGCCATCCAACTATACCTTGGTGGATAAACTCAACCTGCCGGCAGCTTCCCAAGAGGCGCGCTATTTCTGCTATGTCTATCCGTTAGTGACGCCAGACCCGACCACCCAGATGGATTTTACCGTTCGGTACTGGCCTGCACCCTTCCTTTCTGTTGTCCACGACGTTGCGTTGGCCCACTCCAGGGTAATCGCCAGCCCAAACACCGTTTACGGTTGGACGGCCGTTCCACTTACACGCCTGATTCGCTATAACCCTAACCAGGCTCTCCTCGATTATGTGCTCGACCGCGCCGCCGTGGGAGGGGACGTGCAACAGGCCGAGCAGGAGTTGCTTTACGGTAGGGCACGAAAACGGCTGTTGCAACAACGGGCAGCCCAACGTAGGCAACTGTTGCGCCGGCGACCAAACCAGAATCCGCAGGGCAACCCCGTTGTGCCCCAAGGTAATTCCGGACAGAATTAACAGGCCGGCTTGCGGAGCAATGGTTTCTGTAGGGAATTTTGTTCGGGTAAGCCAACGGCGGCTAGAAAAGAGGTTGTTCTAGAGAGACTGCTGGGTAAATCGCGGTGTGAGGACAGACAAAACCAATCATCCCCTTCAATGAGAAGGGGTTTTTTCTTTGCCAACAATGCCGGCTTAAGGCGCTGTATCGGTTTAGGGCGCTGTGGAACGTGTGGCGTTGCCCGAGTTGGTTGTGCCTTCGTCTACTTCTACTTCAACGTTGGCGGGCACAAAGAGATAGACGCGATCGCCAATGCGCTCCACCGTACCATCGAGCGCATAGCAGACGCCACTGAGAAAATCTATGATGCGCTCTCCCATCTGAGGGGAGGCTTTTTCTAGGTTGACGATCTGCTGCTCGCCCATTTTAAGCCCATCGGCTGTTACGCGCGCATCCTCGAAAACCTGGGCGTTGCGCCGCACGGCCACACGGCTTGTGCGGGCCGTGTGGAGGCGCAGGGGTTGCTGGGGTCTGCGGGCAACCTCCGCTTCACCGAGGTGCTCTTCGGTCTCGTCCTCCTGATCGTCGGGGCCTAAAAACATGTCTTTAATGCGGTGAAGCAGGCTTCGGTGCTCTTGTTCTTCGAATGAGGGTGAATTCACAGTCTACCTCCTTTGGAAGGTGTTGATCGAATGTAGCGATGAAACTCTCTCCGATGGTATGGAAGTTTGTTCGGTTGCGCTTAAGACGAATAAGGGAAAAGATACCGACTCGGCCGTTGCCATTGTTAGAAAGTATATCGCTTTACTCTTAGTTTAGCAGAAAAAAAGCGAGGATGCAAGAGGTTCAATGAATTTTTTAGAAAATTTCCTCACTTTTTTGCGATATTAGCCCCCTTTCTATGGTGTTAGAAGGATAAAACCGTTTTCGATGTCCTGTGTGACATAGGTTTGAGCGTTGAGGGTATAATGCCGAGTTGGAAAAACACGAAGTGAGGAGCCGCTTTTACTAGGAGACTTATGCGACTGTTGACGTTTTTAAAAAGCAAGATACACCATGCTCGGGTAACCGATGCCAATGTGAACTATGAAGGGAGTATCACGATAGATCGGGAGCTGATGGATCGTGTGGGACTGCTGCCCGGAGAGTTGGTGCATGTATGGGATGTAGAGAACGGCGAACGCTTTGAGACCTACGTGATGGAAGGTGAGGCAGGCAAAGGGGAGATCGTGGTGAACGGAGCGGCTGCTCATAGGGTGCGCGTTGGTGACCGCGTGATTATTGTGGCCTTCTGTTTGAGTGAAGAACCGATAAAAGCGAGGGCTATCCTTGTTGATGCGCAGAACCGTTACCTCCACGATCTCTAAGGCGATGGAGGAAGGCCGACCACTGATCATTGCCATCGGGGATATTCACGGCCAAATAGCCCAACTTCGGGTTCTCTTAGAGAGGCTACGCACGCGCCCCTTGCGAGAGATAGACCGGCTTGTTTTTCTCGGAGATTATGTAGATCGGGGAGAAAATTCCCGTGCGGTTGTGGAACTGCTGATCGCGCTGCAAAAGGAGCGGCCAAACACCGTTTTTTTGCGCGGCAACCACGAACAGCTCATGCTTGATGCACTCGACGGCCCCCCCACACAGCCGGCGGCAAAAGAGGGGTTTGTGCTTCACAGCGAGCAGACCTATCTGTGGCTGGAGAACGGTGGGGTCGAAACCCTCCTCTCTTATCAACCTGCCGACATGCTGCATTGGCGAGAGGCCATTCCGCCGGAACATATCGCCTTTTTACGGGCAACCCAAATGGAGTATATTTGTGGTAACTACCATTTTGTTCATGCCGGGGTCGTGCCCCCCGGTATGAAATGGGAGGACGCGGCGTATGGTTTAGACCCTCGTCTCTGGATTCGGGAGCCGTTTCTCTCCTATAAACCTTTGATCGGGGGGCGTCTGATCGTCTTTGGGCACACGCCCCAGCCGGATGGCCGGCCGTTGATCCAACGTAACAAAATAGGTCTTGACACGGGGGCCGTCTACGGAGGCCCCTTAACGGCGGCAGTCATTGACCCTGATGCGCCTATCCTTGGGCATAAAGCGGCAACCATCGAGATCGTCCAGGTAGAATATATGCGCGAGGAGGAGGACCCCGCATGATCTACCGGCGTGTTCTACGCCCGCTGCTTTTCGCTCAAGATGCCGAGCGTGCCCACGAGCGCACCATCTCTTTGTTGGCCCAAATGGGGAATCTTGTAAGGTGTAGCCGTCCTTTTACGCATCTCGCCCTACGCCAAGAGATCGCGGGCATCGTTTTCCCAAATCCGGTGGGGCTTGCTGCCGGCTGCGATAAAAATGCCCTGGCCGTTCCCATTTGGCCGCGCTTGGGGTTCGGGTTTGTGGAGGTGGGCACGGTGACCGCACAGCCCCAACCGGGCAATCCAAAACCGCGCCTGTTTCGCCTTCCCGAACACAAAGCCATTCTCAACCGGCTTGGGTTTAACAGCGATGGCGCGGACGTGGTGGCCTATCGGCTTTCGCTGGTTCAGCGCGGGAAAGGGCTTCCGTTCCCCCTCGGGGTGAATATCGGAAAGACGCGACATGTTCAGGGTGAGGCTGCCACGCTCGACGACTACCGGGCCAGTTTTCGGCGGCTTGCCCCTTACGCCAGCTATATCGCGGTGAACGTCTCCTCGCCAAATACACCGGGGTTGCGCCAATGGCAAGAGAAAAACCGATTGCGGAACCTGTTGACTCTGTTAAAAGAGGAGAGCGAATGCCAAACGGTAGCTCGCGGGCATCGGGCAGTGCCGCTGTTTGTGAAGGTCTCCCCCGATATGGCGCCGGAAGATATTTGCGATGTGGCCGAGGTTGTGTTGGAACAAAGGATTGCAGGCATCATTGCAACGAACACGACCGTGGCAAGAGAGGGGGCTTTCGAGGGCTTACGTGAAGAGGGTGGGTTGAGCGGGCCTCCGCTGCGTGAGCGTGCCATTACAACGCTAAAACGGCTCTATCGGGCAACAGGTGGGCAGATACCGATTATCGGGGTGGGGGGCATAGATAGTGCAGAGGAGGCCTACGAACGTATAAAGGCTGGGGCATCGCTTGTTCAGATCTACACGGCTTTGATCTATGAAGGGCCGTTTTTGCCGCTTCGGATCAACCAGGGCTTATTACGGCTTTTGGAACGGGACGGATTCAAGCACATCGGGGAGGCCATCGGTATTTCTTCGCGATAAGGGTGTGTCCGTTCACAAGCGCGAACACTGGCTATAGTGGTATTTGTCTTTTTCTATGCGCCTACTGCTTGATGGCCGGTTCGTTCTCTGCAACGATGCGCAGAAAAAGCTCTTCCAGCGTTTCTCGCTTGGGTATGAGGGCTAACAGTTTGGCGTTGTTGCAAACCACCGCGCGTGCCAGCTCGGGAACGCTCTCCTCCGAGGGTACCCACGCCCAAATTTTGCGTGGTGGCATACTCTCGAATTTAAGGCGGGTTGCCACCTGACGCAGCGCTTGCATCGCCGCATCGTTCATGTCGCCGACCTCTAGCTCTACCACCGAGGAGAAGGCCAGAAGCTCCTCTATGGGGCCTTGGGCGACGACCGCACCTTTCTTCATGATCGCCACACGATCACAGGTCATTTCGATTTCGGAGAGCAGGTGAGAGTTCAGCAACACGGTGCAGCCCTCGTTGCGAAGCTGCAGAATGATGTCGCGTACCTCCCGGCGCCCTAAGGGATCGAGAGCGGAGGTCGGTTCATCAAGAACGATCAACTGGGGTTTATGGAGCATCGCCTGTGCGAGGCCGATGCGCTGCTGCATGCCTTTGGAAAACTCGCGGATGCGGGCGTGAGCGCGTTCGGCTAGCCCCACCAGCTTGAGCACTTCGGGAATGCGCCTTGCGCGTTCTAAGGCGTTCATGCCCGCCAGCCTACCATGGAGGTCTAAAAACTCGGTGGCCGTAAGGAAGTCGTGAAATTGGAACTTCTCCGGCAGAAAACCCACATATTTCCTTACCTCAATGTTCCCTAAGGGTTTCCCTAATAAGAAACCGTGACCGTCGGTTGGACGAATGTTGCCAAGCAACATGAGAATGGAGGTGGTTTTGCCTGCACCGTTGGGGCCAAGCAGTCCGAAAACCTCACCGCGCGGTATTTGCAAGTCGAGCCTGCGCACGGCCTCAATCCCACGAAACCGTTTGCGAAGCCCTACTGTTTCGATGGCATACTCGATCATGATGGCTACTTCTTATTCGGGGGTGGGGTTAAGGCCTCATTCCCCGCAACGTGCACCGTGCAGTGGAGCGGCCATGTTTTATCGAGCCATACGATGCGCGCTTCGATGGGATAGTCTCCCGGCTTCGTATCGGCTGGCAGGTTGAAATAGACATGGGAGATGCCGGTGGCGTCCTCTCCATAGACCACAACGCTTCGTTCTGGATTGCCCTCAAGTTGCCAGGCTTTAGGATATTGAAGCAGCTCTAGTCGTCCTCGGAAGTGGTCGGGCACCGCACTGGTGATCACCACACGCAGATCAAGGCGTGTGGTGCCGGCGATGTAGAGGGGATCGGGATAGGGTTGAAGGTGTGCTTCGATCGGCTCTACGATGGTGAAGGAGGCGGAGGCGCTCACTTGGCGTCCGTCGCCCAGGGTGGCCGTTACTTGCAGGGTATAGTTGCCCAACGGGAGGTCTTTTGGGAGGATGGTTTTGTAGCCAAATTTTACCGTTTTTCGTGGAGGCAGTGGCGGGGGCGTTACCGTGCTGATGGTGTCTACCGCGTTTTTCGAGTTGCCGACTCCCTGCCATAGAACCGAGCGTAAGGGAATGGTCTGGTCTGTTTGGTTGAGCAAGAAGAGGGTAGCGAAAAGTTTCTGGCCGGCAATGCACCGATAATCGGAAAGCTCTAAGTGGGGGGTAATGCCCGGCACGGTCTGCACCTCGGAGTTAACGAGGTTTGCATCGAGGAGCAGGTGCGGCTCGTAGGGGGCTGTGGGGGTATAGGCTGTAGGGGCGATGGGCGGAATGAACTCGACTCGCAGGCCTATGGTGGCGCCAGCGGTGGGAAGAAGCCCCGCCGTATCTTTAGGAATGGCAACCTCGATCTCTTGGGTGCTGCCGATAAGGCGCCCGGCGGTGAGAATGGCGTTGACATCAAGGCCCTGTGTTGTCCAAAAGGGGACATCTTTGGCGCTCGACGCATCGAGCACGCGAGCTACCAGAGCCGGCTTTTGGTTGGGGCCGGCGGGGCCTACCACCAGCTCGAGGTTGTCGGAGCCACGCAGCCATCCGTTGTCGGAGGCATCCACATCAATGATGAGCGTAGCCGGTTGAGAGGTTCGGGCGGCGACGTAGAGATAGTTATCGTCCCAGTCGCAAAAAACAGTGCCGGTGATGGGGCCAGAAGCCACCGTATAGAACGGGTTCCATTGATCGTCCTCGATGATGCCGTTCAGGTCGGGGGTACGCTTAAGAATATGAGCGGCAACAGGCCATGGGGGGCGGGTGCGAAAATCTACTGCGGAGCCGGGTGCCGGTGTGGGCGTTGCTGGGGGAGTGGTGGTCTGTTGGGAAGGGGGAGCCGGTTGTGCCGGCAGCCCCGGCAATGTTTGGGCCGAAGGAAAGGAGATGGTTCCGATAAGGAACGCTCCAACGCACAGTAGGTTGTAGGCGCTGTGTTTGATGACAGGCAACATGCGCGAGACCTCCCAAACTAAGATGTGTTATTTCTCCGACGAACTAGATGGTGGCACACTTGTATCGAGCTTGCGACCCTCGAAGGCTGTGATGACGGGAAGCGCCTCATGGTCGTCATTGAAGAAGCTTCGGGATACTAAGCGGGAGTAGGGCCCTTGGAACGGAACGGCAGGTTCCCACCAGAAGATGCCCGCACCCAAATGGTTGGGTGTATTCTGCACGATCTGATAGAGGGTTTGCAAGAACTGTTTCTGTCCGTCCGGCGTTTCCGGAAAAGGCCCATTGCCGTTTGGATATTCGGCTGTTTGCCAATGGTAGGCGGTTTCAACGATCACGATCGGTTTATGATACGTGGTGGCCATAAAATTCATATTCTCTCTCAAAGCCTCAAGATGGCCTTGCCACCAGGGGTAGTAGGATTGGCCGATGACATCGAAGGCGATATGATAGGAGGCCAGTTTATTAAAAAAGGTGCTTGTGTTAGCAACATTACCCCCTTGATCGATGTGGATCATAATTTTAGGGCACGGTGTCCCCGGACAGGCGGCGTGCACACCGGCAATGCCGGCCTTGAGGAGATCGGCGAAATGGTCCCAATTTGCGGGCAGTTTGCCATCCGGCCAGAGGAAGCCGGCCGATATCTCGTTACCGATCTGCACCATGTCGGGCAGCATATCGGCGCTACGAAAGGCCTCTAAAGTGCTTTTTGTGTAGCTGAAGACCGTCTGCACCAGTTGAGGGTGACTGAGTTTTTGCCAGGCCTGCGGCGTTATCTGATGCTGTGGGTCTGCCCATGTATCCGAGTAGTGCAGATCGAGCAGAAAATGGTAGCCTAGTGCCTTCGCACGCTTCGCAAGAGCGATGGTGTATTCAAGACCATTTGGGAGGTCGGTGGGATGAACAAAGAGACGGAGCCGAATCCAGTTGTACCCGTGGTTTTTGAGCAGTTGGAGCACGTCCATGGGCTTGCCGTTCTCTAGAAAAACATCGCCTTGGTCTTCTGCGAATTTGAGAAAAGAGAGATCGGCACCTATCATGAAGGAGGGTGGCGTGCAGAGACCCCGCAATGGAAGCACGAAAGTGAAAAACAGGGTAAGGAGAGGCATGGTATGCCTTATGAAGCTCATGAAACCGATCTGCCTTCTGACAACGAATTCTGTTAGTAAAAGCATACCTCAAAAACAGTTTGAGCCGTCGTGCTCCTCTTGACAAAAAGGGGCGTTCCGTGCTAGCATAAGGAGTGATGTGGCGACTGTAGCTCAGCCGGTTAGAGTGCCAGGTTGTGGCCCTGGAGGTCGTCGGTTCGAGTCCGACCAGTCGCCCCTAAAGTGTACATTGGAGAGGGCAGGGGGAGGCGTATCGTCTCTCCCTATTTTGCTTGTGGTATGAGAGTGTGGGTGCCAGAATCCCCCACGGTCGCTTCCGCAGCAGCCGAAGGCCCTTTGTTGGCAAGGGCTAGGAAATTTGGGATAACTTTTCAGATGTTTTGTCGTCCAAAATAATAAGGATATACGAACCACTGCGCCAAAAATGGGTGCAAAAACGGTTCTGCTAAACGTATTTAGAGAAGGTCTTGCCTGTATACAAGCTCTTCTCTATTCATTTGCCGATCAAAAAATTAGGACTTTTGGTCTTCGGACCTGGTGAGGACAAACAAATGGAATCGGTGTCGAATCCGCATGCAGCTGCTTTGCGCCGTAAAACACGCCGTCGTTTCCGCCCTTGGCCCAGTGTTGTGACGATAGGTGTGCTTTTGGCCCTTGGATGGTGGGGGTGGAGCGCTACGCATGCCTCGAAAGATACAGGGTCTCCACTGATCACGGCCAAGGTGGTGCGAGGCGACTTAGAGGAAACCATCTCCGCCACAGGCAGCGTTACCGCCCAAACAGGGGCGGAGGTGAAGATCGGCTCCCAAATTACCGGTGTTATCAAGCGCCTTTATACCGATGTCGGTCAGATCGTACACAAGGGAGCGCCCATCGCCGAGTTGGATTTGCCGGATATCACCGCGCAGCGCAATGAGGCTCAAGCAAACCTTGCAGCCGCCGAGATGAAGTTGCAGCAAGACCTCTCCGGCGTTCAAATGCTTAAAGATCAAACCAACAGCGCCGTTACCCAGGCGAAGGCACAACTGCGTAGTGCTGAAGCTCAACTCGCATCTGCTAAGGCAGCGGCACGCCAACAGGAGGAGCAAACGCGCACCGACATACAAAAAGCGCAAGCGGCCCTTTCTGCAGCCAAAGCCGCTCTCAGTACGGCACAAGCTACCCTTCGGCAGACCCAGGCGAGCGCCAATCTTGAGATCGCCACAGCACAGGCGCAGCTTACCCAAGCTCAGGCAACCGCGCACAACGCTGAGCTGAATCTCCGACGACAGAAGCAGTTGCTGCAAAAAGGGTTCGTCGCTCAAAGTGCCGTGGACGATGCCCAAGCGACCTACACGGTAGATGAAGCCCAGGTGGCTGCCGCCCAGCAAAATGTGGAGCTTGTTCGCCAAAAGGTGACGGCAGACCTGCAGACCGCGCAAGACCAGGTGACCCAGGCCCAACAGAACCTAGACTCGGCCAAAGCCGCCTACGATGCCGCGAAAGCCGAGGTCTATCAGAATGCTGTGAAAGAGGCCGATGTGCGTAACGCTCAGGCCGCCGTGAAACAGGCGAAAGCCAATCTCATCTCTGCCCAGGCGAGCCTCACGCAGAACCTCTTAAAGCAGCAGACCATTGTGCAAGACCAAGATCAGGTGGCTGCAGCAAGGCAACAGGTGGCTTATTGGAACGCCCAGGTCAACAAAACAATCATCCGTAGCCCGATTACCGGCACGGTTCTTCAGCTAGCCTCGCAACAGGGGGAGACACTGGTGGCCGGGCTTTCGGCGCCTACCCTTATCATCGTGGCCGACCTGCATCGGCTCCAGATAGACGCCTATGTGGATGAGACCGATATCGGCAAGGTGAAGCTTGGTCAAGAGGCCGATTGTACGGTGGATGCCTTCCCACATACGGTGATTAAAGGGCATGTTGCCAAGATCGCATCGGGTTCAACGATCATGCAGGGAGTGGTAACCTACGATGTAACGATTGCCCTTGACCATCAATATCCTGGACTTAAGCCCGATATGACGGCCAACGTCATTATCCATGTAGGCAAATTGTCCAATGTGCTGCTCGTGCCCGCCGAGTCCGTGCATCTAGGCGTGCATGGCGCTACGGTGGATGTGTTGACGATGAAGGATGGAAAGCAGGTCATCACGCCCCATGTGGTGAAAGTAGGAGGAAGTGACGGAGTTAATACCGCCATTCTGGCCGGCTTAAATGAAGGCGACACCATTGTGCGTGCCGGTACGGCCAGCTCGAATAGGCCGATGTGGGGCAATGCCTCGCCGTTCACGAGTAACAATAAAAACAAACAGAAGAAACCGTCCAACGGAGGGTCTTGATGCCGATCGAAGAACCCATGCTCTGCCTTCGAGGAATCACCAAAGTATATGAAATGGGTGATCAACTTGTGCAGGCTCTCGATGGTGTTGACCTCGACATCTATCGTGGAGAGTTTGTGGCCATTATGGGGCCCTCCGGATCGGGCAAATCTACCCTCATGCACATCATCGGCTGCCTCGATACCCCCACAACCGGCTCCTATAAGATAGATGGGATCGAGGTGGCCGAGATGGATGAGTTTGAACTGGCTCATATCCGTAATCGTAAGATAGGGTTCGTCTTTCAGGGGTTTAATCTGCTCCCTCGGACAACGGCTCTGGAAAACGTGGAGCTTCCCTTGGTTTATGCACGTCGAAAAGACCGAACCGAGCGCGCTATTGCGGCCTTGGAGCGAGTAGGCTTGGGCGATCGACTCGATCACTGGCCGAATCAACTCTCTGGTGGGCAGCAGCAACGGGTGGCCATCGCACGTGCTCTTGCCCCTGAACCGCTTCTCATTCTGGCAGATGAGCCTACCGGAAATCTCTCAAGTCTTCAAAGCGAAGAGATTATGGATATCTTCCAAAATCTCAACGACGAGGGCATTACCGTTGTGATGGTGACGCATGAGCCAGATATAGCACGCCATGCCAAGCGAATCGTCACAATTAGGGATGGGCGCATCGTGGATGATGAGCCGGTTACCGAGCGAATCTATGCGCGTGAGGCGCTTGCGGCGATGATGGCCGAGCGAGAACGCGAACAAAAACGTCGTCTAGAAGTTCAAATGCAGCAGGTGTAAAGAGATGAATCTGCTAGAATCCACACGTATTGCCCTTCGAGGGTTGGCCGGAAACAAGATGCGAACATTTCTCACGATGCTCGGCATCATTATCGGTGTCGGGGTCGTGATCCTTGTAGTCGCCATAGGTGAGGGGGCGACCCAACGCGTGAAGCAGACCATTGACGAGCTGGGAACGAACTTGCTTTTTGTGTGGAACGGCCCACCGCGCCTTCATATCGCCCCGGCGGCTGCCTTGGCGGCGCAGTCTGGTAAAGGAACCACCACAGCCACAAGCAACGGCTTCCCGACACCACCGGCGCCGCCCAATCGTCTCACGTTGGATGAGGCCAACGCCATCGCAAAAAACTTTACCCAGGCCATAGCGGCCGTTGCGCCTATAGTGCGTCGCAGCGTGCAAATCCGTTTTCAAGACAATAATGCCACAACAACTTTACAGGGAACAAACACGGAATATCCCTTCGTTAATAATGCCTCCGTGATGCGCGGCCGCTTCTTTGATCAGAGCGATATTGAAGGCGTGCGTCAGGTGTGCGTAGTAGGGCAAACCGTTGTGGAAAGCCTGACAGGCAGTCCTGATAACGACCTTGTGGGTCAGCATATCTCTATCAACAACCAAGACTTTTTGGTGATCGGCGAGTTAACACCGAAAGGCTCCGGCATCTGGGGGCAAGATCAGGATGATGTGATTATTGCACCGATCACCACTGTGATGCAGCGCATCGCAAACACCACAAATATTGATGCAATGAATGTGCGATGCACAAGTGCAAAAATGATGCCTTTGGCGATGGAGCAGATAGCGAACTATCTGCGAAACCAGCACCACCTGCAACCACCCTTCCCACAAAACGACGACTTCGAAATACGCAGCCAAACCGACTTGATGAATCGGCAACAAAGCGTGACCGGCACAATGACCTCGCTGCTCTCTATCGTTGCGATTATCTCGCTGGTTGTGGGTGGTATCGGGATCATGAACATTATGTTGGTTTCGGTTACCGAGCGCACACGCGAGATCGGCATTCGTAAAGCTATCGGTGCAACTCCGCGCGACATCTTGCTGCAGTTCCTTATCGAGTCCTCCATTATCTCCCTCATTGGGGGGATTATAGGCCTTGCCCTCGGGGTGATCGGTGCGCATCTCTTGGCGACGGTCGGAGGCTGGAACACGATTGTAGACCCTCGCGCGGTGATAGCCGGTCTGGTTGTCTCAGCGGGCGTAGGGTTGTTCTTCGGAATCTATCCGGCGAGTAAAGCCGCCGCACTCAATCCCATCGAGGCGCTGCGATTTGAATAGTCCGGCGCAGCCAACTCGGCCTACGCCCTTTCTTGCGCTTCGTTCCCGTAACTTCCGCCTCTTTTTTGTTGGGCAGTTCATTTCTGTGGTCGGCACCTGGATGCAAACCATGGCCCAACAGTGGCTGGTCTATGAGCTTACCCATTCGGCGAGTTGGCTCGGCATCGTTACGGGGGCCGGCGCCGTGCCTTATGTTCTTTTGACCCTACACGGCGGCAAAGCAGCCGATAGATACCCACGCCGGACGATCTTGGTGATAACGCAGGCTGCCGCTATGCTTTTGGCCTTTGCCCTCGCCTTGCTCAACACCAACTGGATAGTGCCCATTCGCCCTTGGCATATTGCCTTGTTAGCGGCCCTCTCCGGCGTGGTAAATGCCTATAACATGCCGGCACAACAGGCCTTTGTTAGCGAAATGGTGGACGACCCGGCGATGCTGGGAAACGCTATTGCGCTCAACTCCCTGCAGTTCAATGTAGCCCGCGTGTGTGGCCCCGTTTTAGCCGGTGTTACGCTTGCGCGCTTTGGGGCCACCGCCTGTTTCTTTCTCAACGGCCTAAGCTACATTGCCGTCATCATTTCCCTTATTATGATGCATCTGCCGCCCTTTGTGCCGGTAAGCCGTCAACTCTCTTTAGTAAGCGGTTTCCACTATTTGGCCAGGAACCGAGGCCCTCTACGAGTGATACTGCTTGTCGGCGCGGCGAGTTTAGGGGCTTGGTCGGTTTCGACCCTTTATCCGGTCTATTCCGATAAGTTTGCCGCGATAGCAGGCACCACTTTAGCGGCACGCAAGCAGGCCTCTGCCGTCATCTTAGGGCGCATGATGTCGGCAAGTGGGGTGGGAGCCGCTATAGGTGGGCTGTTGGTGGCCTCTTTCTCCCATCGTTTTGCTCGCCGATTTCTCCTCTACATAGCCGCCATTTTCTTTGGAGTCACCCTGCTTTTCTTTGGGGCCTGCCACTCGGAGCTGCCTGCCATGCCCGCGCTCATGCTGAGTGGCATCTTTATGACCGCCTTTGGCATCACGGCAAACACAATGGTTCAGGAGCAGGTACCCGATGCGCTTCGAGGAAGAGTTATGGCCATCTACTCCTTTGTTTTTGGAGGGCTGATGCCGTTAGGGGGGTTGGAGATCGGGTTTGTCGCAAACCACTTGGGAGCGTCCAAAGCGGTCTATTTGAACGTTGGAGGCTATCTGTTTTGTGTATTGCTAACATTGCTTTGGAGCCAACTTGATAAACGCTCTCAGAGGCTGCCTCTTGATCTTTTAGAGACGACCTCCGAGCCGGCGACCTAAAGTCAAAGCGACTGGCCGCGCACATACGTGTTTCCCGGCAGGCGCTGCACGAAGCCCGACAACTCCAGCAAGGTCATCTCCGTGCTGACTTCGGCAACGGAGCGCTGAACCTCCTGGGCGATTTGATCGATGTGGCGTGGGGTAAGGGAGAGAGATTCCACAAGTTTGCGTTGCAGTTCGTTCAGATGCGAGGTATTCGGCGTGTTCGGTTGGCCTGTATCGAAGTCGAGGGCGGGTTGACGCGGCTTGGCGGCTAAGGCGGTAAGCCCAAGAGCGTAGAGAACGTCGCCTGTTTCTGTGACCACAATGGCTCCCTCTTTCAACAGAGCGTTTGTGCCGGCACTGGCCGGGCGGTTGATGTCGCCGGGCACAGCAAGCACCGATCTCCCCTGTTCAAGAGCATAACGCGCGGTGATGAGTGCCCCACTGTTGATGGGAGCTTCCACAACGAGAACGGCCTGAGCAAGACCGCTGATAATGCGATTACGGGCAGGAAAACGCCAGGCCTCCGGCTGGGTTCCCGGTGGGTACTCCGAAACAAGAGCGCCCTGCTGCGCAATGGCTTGAAACAGAGAGCGATGCTCGCGAGGATAAGCGACATCCGGGCCACAGCCTAGCACCGCTAAGGTACGTCCTTTTTTCTCCAGTACACCCCGATGGGTGGCAGCATCAATACCACGTGCGCCACCGCTGATTACGAGGATTCCGTAGGCGGCCAACTCACGTGCTATGCGTTCGGCCACATGCGTGCCATAGGGAGTGGCATGACGTGAACCTACAATAGCAACCGAAGTGGGATCGAATTTCCGACAGCTTCCTTGCAAGAACAGGATCGCCGGTGGGTCGTAGATATCGAGGAGGGCTGTGGGATAGTTCGGATGTCCTTTCCACAGCAGGGCTGTGTCGGGTCGCTCCAACCATCGCCGTTGGGATGCGGTAGGAATATAGGCCGAATCTCGCAGGCGCACCACATGGTGCGCCTGCAAGTCCAAATCGGGGATCTCTGCCAACTCCTTGTCGGTGGCCTCAAAAAGCGCTTCTAGCGCCGGGCAATACCGTTCGAGAAGCGCCCCGGTAATTTTAGGGCTGAACTGTAAATTGGCTAACCTAAGCAGCGCGAGGAGAGATTTTTCGTTGGTTGTGGAGGCAGTCTGTTTAATTTCCTCCACCGTTTCCGCCCCCACTGCCACCAATCCCCGGACGACCGCTTCTCCCCCCTGCGGTATTCGTTCCCTGTGTATTCTGAGCGCGTTGGGCACGTTCGATGGGATAGGAGTCGCCTGTGGTAAACAGCCACGTTTCGGTTTTTTGGTTGCCTTTCCAGTCTTGGGCCGTTATGGTGATGGTATGATGTCCATCGGAAAAGGCATTCGAGACTCCGGTTGTTTTGGGTTGGATATCGTACTCTAAAATGCCCTTGTCCTTGTCGAAGGTAAAGCCGTCTTTCCCGTTGATGAGGTCTTCACGAGTGACTTGATTGATGGGATGATCGTCAATCGAAAGGGTTACACTCGATGGCTTGAGACCCGAACCGAAATCGAAGATGTGTGCGCGTACGATGAAAGGCGGTTCCCCTTTACAATACTCTCCGCGTTCCGGGGCAAGCGGTGTAATGATGGGCGGGATAAGGTCTACCGCACCGTTGCTGAAACAGGTCACCGAGCCATCGTCAGATACGACGAACAGGTGCCCGTTATCTACAGCAGGCGTTGCCAGCACATGGTTCTCTTGGGGCACTTTATTCGGGTCGAGTGAAGAGGGTTGAATAGAGTAATCCCACACAAGTTCGCCCGTGTTGCGATCGTAAGCGTAGACGCCGGCTTCGGCACTGCACACAATAAGCAGATTACCGGAAACGATAGGTGCAGCGCTGACCGGAAAATCAACCTCAGGGATATTTTTCCAAAGAGGTTTTCTTTGGGGGGTTAGTGCATAGACCTTCAAGTTCGCTGCGCACAAATAGACGTTTCCATCGGAATCGGTGGCTGCAGGGGCGGTAAAATCGTTTCTAGCCGGTAAAGACCACACCACCAAACCGTTATCGGTGCGCAGGCAGGTTACGGCCGACTGGCCGACAACATAGGTGTAGTTCTGCGAGACGGCCGGGGTAGAGAATGCCGTGACGCCGAGCACCGGAGAATGCCACTTCTGAGCGCCGGATTGAGCATCTACCGCGTGTATCTCCCCATTGGAGGTGCAGAAGTAGAGCATGCCGTTGTAGAGAGCCACATCGCCTTCTAAAGCTCCGGGAAGGGGAATGCCACCGCCGAGCAGGGGGTTAAGGGGATGGCCGTTTGAGGCCTTGATGCCATAGAGACGTTCTGAGCCAGAGATAAAGTAGACGCTATCGCCCCAAACGGCCGGATGACTGATTACGCCTCCTCGAACTTTGTAGGCCGGGTACTTTTGCCGACCGGTGTCTGCATCGAGGGCATAGAGGCCATCGCCTTCGGGCACAAAAAGGGTACCACCGCTGATGGTCGGTGTGGCCATTATGGGATTCGGCAAGTAGCTGCCTTCTGGGTAAACCCACTTTTGGGCACCGGTATGTTCATCGAGCGCATAGAGACGTGTGCCGGAAGCGTAGTAGATGGTGCTATCAGCAACAACGGGGCCGGTTGGGTTGTTGGAATAGGCTTGCCCCGTGTATTTCCAGTCTACCGCTAACGGCGCTTTAAGCGCATTGCCGGTGAGGCTGTCGTCGGCAATGGCTTGTGGGTGCGACCCACTCAGCGCCCAAAGCACTCCGGCAAGCAGCATCAGCGGGATGGAAAACGATTTTTTTGGCTCGCCCGGCCGTATTGGCAGCATGATTGTCTAAGACCCCCTATTCTAATTTGTGGTGTATTGCGATTTCCTCGAATATTTGACGATGGAAACGTCGGTGAGGTAACGCAGTGAAGACCAACCGCTAAATCGTTGCAATTATAAACCCAAAAGCCCTCTCTGTCAAGAGAGGGCTTTCTATGAGGTAGGAATTTTTGTTCTTAAAGCGGAACTTAAAACATGACCAGAAGACACGAATCGAGGAGTTTCAATGATAGCAAAACATGCGGCCACACTCTGCTCTAACGAAAGCGTTTTAGTGGCCATTGACCTCCAGGAATCCCTCCTACGCGCCTTGCCCAATTCGGAAAGCTTCTTGAGGAGCACGCGACTCTTACTACAGGGAGCGCAGGTGCTGGGGATACCTCTGTTGGTTACCACGCAAAATCGCGACAAGCTCGGTGGAGTTACGCAGGAACTGGCCGACCTGCTTCCAAAGGAAAATGCCTGGCTCGATAAGCTCTGCTTTAGTTGTGCCGAGGCATCGAGTTTTCTGGTGCAGTTGCAGGCGCTGCAGAGGCGGCAGGTAGTACTATGTGGTGTGGAGACCCATATCTGCGTATGCCAAACAGCTTTAGGACTGCTAGCTGCGGGCTATCAGGTGCATATCGTTGCCGATGCTGTGGCTGCACGTTTCCAAAGGGATCATGAGCTAGGACTAAAGAAGATGTTTCAGGTAGGAGTGCTACCCTCTTCGGTCGAAATGGCGCTCTACGAATGGGTGGGAGAGGCGGGAAACACCGCGTTTCGTGCGATATTGCCGCTTATTAAAGCACATCAGAATGAACGTAAGGAGTTAGGTTCTCATGCGAAGTAGGAGAGATATTTTCAAAGCGATCGGTTTGTGTGGGGCTATTTCCGGGTTCCTTGCTTTTCTCATCGGCTTGCCTAGTAGAGCACGCGCCGATTCCTTTACGGATGCCCTTGTCCTCCTGCGCGACAGTCGTGTGATAACAATTAGCGATTGGAAGTTCCACCAGCCGGATATCCCGAACGGCCAAATGTCTACGGTGTCCGATGCGGATTGGCAGACAGTTCATCCAGGGTTTGTTTGGCATGGAGAGAACACGCGCGTCTGGTTTCGCACCCAGATCGTGGTGCCCGACGAGGTTGCAGGGGTCTCAACAGAAGGTGCCCCGATGTATCTGCAGATAGGCGTGGACGACGACGGGGAAGTCTACGTAAATGGAGAGTTGCGGGATAGTTTTCACTGGGATGAAGGCAACGTGCTGATCTCTCCCCATGTGCGGCCGGGCGAGAAGTTTTTTATCGCCGTGCGCGGCATCAACGGGCCGGGAGATGGACGGTTGATGTTTAGCCGTTTGGTGTTTGGGCCGCCAGGGCCATGGCAGCCCAATTTTGATTGGGTACTTCAGGAGATGCAGTTTTTACAGCAGCTAGCCTTGCAGGTACCTGCTCAAGAGAGCGAGCGTATTCGTAACACGCTGGCCGCAGCCGAGGCAAAAGTGGATGTCGCTCATCTTACAAGCCTGCCGTTAGAGCAATCGGCAGCGCAACTGGCCGCTGCCCATGAGACCCTCATGAGCCTACGACCGCTTACCCAAAACTACGATGTCTACTACGTGGGGCATGCCCACATAGACATGAACTGGTTGTGGCCTTGGCCGGAGACCATAGATGTGTGCCACCGCACCTGGGCCAGCGCTTTAAAGCTGATGAACGCCTTCCCCGACTTTGGGTTTGTGCAGAGCCAGCCCGGCGCCTATGTGCCGATTCAACATCGGTATCCACAGGAGTTCGCCGCTATACAAGCCGCAGTTCAACGCGGCCAATGGGACCCGGTAAGCGGCTTTTGGGATGAATCGGACACCGATATGCCCTCTGGCGAAGCTCTTGCCCGATCGCTTTTCTTAGGCCAGCGCTACTTTTACAAACATTTTGGGCGCTATGCTATAACCGGTTGGCTACCCGACTCGTTCGGCCACTCGTGGCAAATCCCGCAACTGCTGCGCAATGTGGGCATAGTTAACTACTACCACATGCGCTGTAACGATGGCATCTACTTTAGTTGGTGGGAATCGCCGGATGGCTCTCGTGTTTTGAAAGCCAGCACAAACAGCTACGATGAACCGGTAACGGTTGACCAGATGGTGCGTCCATGGCAAATAGAGAACGGCTTTGGGCTGAAGAAGGCTTTGGTTGTTTTCGGGGTAGGAGACCACGGAGGAGGGCCTACGCGGCAGATGATCCTTATCGGCAAGCAGTTGCAACAAGACCCCCTTATGCCAAAAGTGCATTTTTGTACCGCCGATAAATTCTTCGATATTCTCCGCTCCGATCCCAATACGGCTCAATTGCCTGTTGTGGATAGAGATTTACAGTACACGTTCGAGGGGTGCTACACGACGCACGCCGATATTAAAAAGGCGGTGCGCAGCACCGAGAATGCACTTTATACAGCAGAGGCCTTCTCCTCTTTGGCTGCGGTGAGCGGCCTTCCCTACCCGGTGCAGGGGTTCGAGGAGGCTTGGAAGCCGACGGCATTTGCGCAGTTCCACGACATTATGTGTGGTTCGGCCATCCATTCGACCTATCCTTGGATGGAGAGCTATTTAACCCCGGCCCGCCAATGGGCGGAGCAGCAAACCGCAAAAGCTCTTCAAACACTCACGAACCGTGTGGATACTCTCGGGGCAAAAAAGGGTGAAAAGACAGTTGTAGTGTGGAACGCTCTTTCCTATGCTTGCACCGGTCCGGTCAAAGTGAGCGTTCCTCAGGCAACTTTATATCATTCCGTTAGGGATGCAGCAGGCCATCTCTTCCCAGCACAGGCTCTGGCGTCTGACACGCTGCTGTTTATCGCGAGGGATGTCCCCGGTTTCGGGCATAAGCTTTATTTTCTCTCTAAAAAGCCCTGCGCATCGCATCTCTCGGTTTCAAAAGGGCGCACCGGCGATTATGTGCTGCAAAACGCCTTTCTACGCCTTGAGATCGATCCCCGAACCGGGCTTATACAGCGTTTGGAAGACCTCCGCACGGAACGAGAGCTTTTTGCTGCCTCGGCCAATGAACTGCAGTTGCTGGGGGATACGGGCAGCGCCTGGGACATCAACTTCACCGGCCAACAGCAGCTACTGACAACCCAAGGGGCCCAAGTCCGCCTGCTATCGAGCGGCCCGGTTGTGGCGACCGTCCAGGTAACGCACGCTCTAGACAAATCCTCTTACGTGCAGGAGATATCGCTCTATGATGGACTTGATCGGGTGGATGTGCAGAACGATGTGCAATGGCATGAGCACAGCGAGATGCTGAAGGTGGCGTTTCCTCTGGCCATGCAGCACCCTAAGTTGCACGTCTCCATCCCTTACGGAAGTATAGACCGACCGGATAACGGACAGGAAAACCCTGGCCAGAAATGGATGGATATGACAGATTATAGCGGTGCCAAAGTGCTAGCGGCAACCCCTCTCGACCTACACGCCTGGTTTAATTCGGATAGTAACGCCGATTTCGATTCGCAAGGGCGTGGCTATCCTCGCAGCCTGTTTCCGTCGCCCGGCCTCCGCACCGTGGGCAGCCTGAAGCTTCCCATCCTTCTCCATGGCAATGCACCCGGCCCGGATAACATTGCCTGTGAAGGCCAAACTGTCTCGCTACCGCCAACAGCAAAAGGCAATACCCTCTTGCTTGTAGGTGCCGGCGCATTGGGCAATCAGGGTGGGCTGTTGAAGTTGCAACTTGCAGATGGGCACGAGATCACCCAGGCCATCGCGATGGGCGACTGGGTAACCGGTGGGCAATCGGAAACCGACGTAATGGATTTTCCCTATCGTCTCATCAACAACGGCACCGATAAAGAGAACACGCCGGCTCACCTTTGGATGATCGCTGTCGCTGTGCCGAATGGGGAGAGGGTGGTACGTGTGCAGTTGCCACAAAATCCGAATCTGCATCTCTTCGCTGCAACGGTGGCGACGCTAAGCCCCGGCAGAGCGTTATGGGGGGTTACTTTTGTGAACGACAGCAAATATGGGAACGATGCGAACGGGCCAGTCTTTCGCCTTAGTCTCCTGCGTTCCTCTCATGACCCCGACCCCGATCCGGATGAGGGAGAGCAGCGCTTCGCTTATGCCTTGATACCACATTCTGGGGATTGGCGCGCAGCACGGGCAGAAGAGCTAGGAAAGGCCTTTAACATACCCCTGCAGGCTGTGCTGGCGAGTGCCCATCCGGCGAAGTCTGAAGGCGTACCTTCCTTTACGCTAAGCGATGCGGAAGGGTGGGGCGATCTGGTCGCCGGGGCGCTCAAGCACTGCGAGGATGGTAAAGGCTATATCCTCCGGTTTTTCGAGACCCAGGGACGAAATACCGTTGCCAAGCTCCATTTCTCGGTGCCGGTGCAGGTCACACAGACGGATATTTTAGAGCGTCCGGTGCCCGGTGGCTTTCGTGGTAAAGGGAAGGTCTTCTCCATACCTGTCGGGCATGATAAGATCGTGACCCTGCACATTGTCGGGTTACCGGATGCTGGGGCCGCTCCGCCGCCGAATCCGGCGTTGCCCGAACCGGACTAACGAAGAAACTTGAAACGTGTTGAGGCGGCGCATCGCCAATGCGCCGCCTCTTTTTGTGAGGTCGAAGTCGTGCACCTGTGTCGGGGCGCCGATCAACGACGAGGGCTGCGTCTGCTACAAGGTACCACCTGGCAAAACCCCATCTTCTCGCTGTGTTCCTCTCCACCGGAAAACTAAGTCGTCCAAACGCGATCTGCCCACTATTGCCGCCTCTTATAAGGCAAAAGCGTTTGGCATTCGCACTGGCACCAGCGTGAGGACGGCGCGTCGTCTCTGCCCAGAACTGGGGTGATAGAGGCGCGCCCCCTGCTTTATGTGCAGTATCATCGTGCTCTCTGTGAGCTGCTTCAAGCCTATTTCGTGTCGGTTCAGGTGCTTAGCATAGACGAGATGGTTTGTGGGATCGGGCGTACG
>Ga0209061_1001492_pt1 | contig 38297 bp, 39 predicted proteins | sample Coa_R1_10_FD_187157 | JGI IMG/M metagenome (GOLD analysis project Ga0209061, IMG submission 187157) | Surface soil microbial communities from Centralia Pennsylvania, which are recovering from an underground coalmine fire - Coalmine... | ecosystem: Environmental > Terrestrial > Soil >... | reverse complement strand
CGCTACACCGATGCGCTCACGATGGCCGACACCGTGATGACCGTGCGCCTCGTCGTGAAGGAGATCGCCCTTGAGCGCGGGGTCTACGCCTCCTTCATGCCCAAGCCGCTCGCCGGGGTGCAGGGCTCGGGCATGCACACGCACTTCTCGCTCTTCGAGAACGGCAGGAACGCGTTCCACAGCCCCGACGACGAGCACGGTCTCTCGCGCACCGCGCGCCAGTTCATCGCCGGGCTCCTCGAGCACGCCCGCGAGATCACCGCGGTGACGAACCAGTGGGTCAACTCCTACAAGCGGCTCGTCGCCGGCTACGAGGCTCCCGTCACCGTGTCCTGGGCCTACAACAACCGCTCTGCCCTCGTCCGGGTCCCCATCGCCAAGCCCGGCAAGCCGGAGTCGACCCGCGTCGAGTACCGCGGCGCGGATCCGGCGTGCAACCCCTACCTCGCCTTCGCCGTCATCCTCGCCGCGGGGCTGCGCGGGATCGAGAAGGGCTACGAGCTCCCGCCCGAGGCCGACACGAACCTGTTCCTCATGCGCCCGGACGAGCTCGCCGCGGCGGGCATCCGGCCGCTGCCGCGCTCGCTCGACGAGGCGGTCTCGGCGATGGAGCGCTCCGAGCTCGTCGCCGAGGCGCTCGGCGACCACGTCTTCGAGTGGTTCATCCGCAACAAGCGGAGCGAGTGGGAGGACTACTCGCGCCAGGTCACCGCGTACGAGCTCGAGCGCTACCTCCCGATGCTGTAGGCGGACGCGAGTGGCGAGCGCACCGCTCTACCCCGTCCTGTGCTACCCCGACCCGCCTCCGCCCGTGGTCGCGAAGGCGCTCGACAGCGCCGGCTACTCGTGGGTCGCGGCCGGAGCCGCGCCCGCCGCCGAACGCCTCGAGCCCGGCGACGGCTGGGCCGCGGCGGTGGTCTGGGCCTGCGACGACCCTCCCGCGGCCTACGCCTTCTGCCGCTTCCTCAAGCGGCGCGACCCCCCACTCTCGCCGGTGCTCCTCCTCGTCGAGGCGCGCCAGCTCCCCGAGCTCGACGCCCTCGCGGACGACTTCGACGACTTCGCCCTCGCGGCGAGCGCCGGCGACGAGCTCGAGGCCCGCCTCGCGCACCTCCTGCGCCGGACGGGTCGGGGCAAGGACCACCAGGTCATCCGCTACGGTCCGCTCGCCCTCAACCTCGAGACCTACCAGGCAGCCGTCGGCGGCCGGCCGCTCGACCTCACCTTCATGGAGTACGAGCTGCTGCGCTTCCTCGCCGCCCACCCGGGCAAGGTCTTCACCCGGGAGGCGCTCCTCTCGCGGGTCTGGGGCTACGAGTACTTCGGCGGCGCCCGCACGGTCGACGTGCACATCCGCCGCCTGCGGGCCAAGCTCGGCGAGGAGCACGCCGGCCTGATCGAGACGGTGCGCAGCGTCGGCTACCGCTTCGGGCGCGCCCGTTGGGCGCCCTGAGGCGCCCGGCCCGGCGCCGCTCGCCCGGCGCTCGAGTGGCCTGCGAGCACGCGCGCCGAGGCCCCCGCCGAACGCCCGCGGGGCACCCGAACCAGCGCGAGGGCGATGGCGTAGGGCCCGTCGGGCACGTGGATCGGCCGCCCCACCTGCGCCGCCCCGTGGACGAAGGTCACCGGAACGACCGCGCTCGAGCCGTAGCAGACGACGTACACGCGCGACCCGTGCACGGCGAGGGCGGTCGGCGTCGGCCCGACGCCGACCGGCGTGCCGGCCCTCCCGGTGCCGAGATCGATGGCGACGACGCTGTCGCCCGGGGCGACGCCGGAGCGCCCGAGCGCGACGTACAGCGTCGAGCCCGAGAGCGCGAGCGCCTGCGGAGCGCCCGGCACGGCGATCGCGGGACCGGCCCGGCCCGTCGACACGCTGATCGGCGAGACGCTCCCAGAGTTGGCGTTCGCCACGTACGCGGCGTGCCCGTCGGGGCTGACGGCGACGGCGACCGGCGCGTTGCCGACGTCGATCGGGGGGAGCGCCCGTCGCGTCGCGAGGTCGATCGGGGTCACCGTGTGGCCGATCGGCCCGGACTGGCCGGAGACGATCGCCCCCGCATCGGCGACGTAGGCCGTGCTGCCGTCTGGGGTGATGGCGATGCCCTGGGGGCCGGCGCCGACGTCGATCGGGGGGAGCGCCCGTCGCGTCGCGAGGTCGATCGGGGTCACCGTGTGGCCGAGCGGGCTCGTGCCGGCGTCGGTGACGTAGGCCATCCTGCCGTCGGGTGCGACGGCGATGGCGGCGGGACCCGGTCCGGCGGGGATGGGCCGCCCCGCGCGCCCCGTCTCGAGGTCGACCGGCGTGACGCTGTCGTCGACGTAGCTCGCGACGTAGGCGGTCTGACCGGCGACGGCGAGCGCGTCCGGAAAGGTCCCGACCCGTACCGTCGCGGCGGGACCCCCGCCGGCGAGTGGGACGATCGCGAGGCCGGAGGCGCTGCCCACGGTGGCACCAGCGCCGATCTCGCTCACGACGGCGACGAGCTCGCTCGCCGGCCGCTCGATCGAGGGCGACGGCGGCCTCGCCCCCGAGCCTCGCCCCGAGCAGGCGGCGGTGGCAGCGAGGACGACGGCAACGAGCGGTGCCGCCCTCCCTCGGCGCCCGGCTAGCGCGGGGCGAATGCCCAGGCCTCGATCTCGACGCTGGCACCGAGGGGGAGCGCCGACACGGCGACGGCCGAGCGTGCCGGCCGGTGGTCCCCGAAGGCAGCCACGTACGCCTCGTTCATCGCGGCGTAGGCGCCGATGTCGACGAGGAAGACCGTCGTCTTCGCCACCTCGGCGAGGCTCGCCCCCTCGCTCGCGAGGAGGTCGGCGACGTTCGCGATCGCCTGGCGCAGCTCAGCGACGACGCCGCCCGCCACGAGCTGGCCGTCGCGCAGGCCGAGCTGGCCCGAGCACACGAGCCAGTCGCCGGCTCGCACGACCGGGCGGTAGGGCCCGACGGGCGGCACCGGCCGCGCCTAGCTGAACGAGGAGCCGCAGCCGCAGGTGCGGGTGGCGTTCGGGTTCGTGATGTGGAACCCCGCGCCCTGGAGCCCGTCGGTGTACTCGAGCGTCGAGCCCGAGATGAGCGACGCGCTCTCGGGGTCGACGGCGACGGTCACGGCCCCGAAGGTGCGAACGATGTCGTCCTCGGACACCTCGGAGTCGAAGAACATGTCGTAGCTCAGGCCCGAGCAGCCGCCGGGACGGACGGCGATCCGCAGCACGAGGGAGTCGGCGTCCTCCTCCTCGGCGAGGAGCTGGGCGACCTTGGCGACGGCGGCGTCGGTGAGCTGCACCGGTGCGGGACGCCGGCCGATCGAGACGGGCATGGCGGTGCTCACGTGACGATCCTCCTCGATCTCCTGGGGCGCCATCCTACCAACGGGCACCGCCGGTCCGTGCCGGTAGGCTCTCGGTGGTGCGAGAGCCTACCGACGAGCGGCCGAGGACCTCGTGCGCGACCGCCGGCGACGAGGCGGTCGCCGCCGCCGTCGTGGACGCCCTGCGCGACGTCGTCGACCCCGAGCTCGGCGAGGACGTGGTCAGCCTCGGCATGGTGCGCGAGGTGCGCGTCGAGCACGGGCAGGTCGAGGTGGACGTCGCCCTCACGGTGGCGAGCTGCCCCCTGCGCGGCGAGATCGCCGAGGACGCGAGGCGCCACGTCGCGCGCCTGGCCGGCGTGCGCTCGGTACAGGTGCGCACCGGGGCGATGGACAAGGCCGAGCGGAGCGCGCTGATGGCGCGCGCTCGCCGCAAGGCGCAGGAGAAGTCCGCCCTCTCGCTCGAGCTCGGCGAGCGCACGAGGGTCCTCGCCATCGTCTCGGGCAAGGGCGGGGTCGGGAAGTCCTCGATCGCCGTCAACCTCGCCGCGGCGCTCGCGGCCCCGGGCCGCACGATCGGCCTGCTGGATGCCGACGTGTGGGGCTTCTCGGTCCCGCGCATGCTCGGCGTGAGCGGCCCGCTCGCGGTGCGCGACGGGAAGATGGTCCCCGTCGAGCTCGCCGTCGGCGCCGGCCGCATCGAGGTCGTCTCGATGGGCTTCCTGTCGGGGGAGGACGAGGCGATCATGTGGCGCGGCCTCGTCCTGAACCGGGCGGTGCAGCACTTCCTCGAGGACGTCGCCTGGCAGGGGCTCGACTACCTGCTCGTCGACATGCCCCCCGGCACGGGCGACGTCCAGATGGGCCTGGCGCGCATGCTGCCGCGCGCCGAGCTGCTCGTCGTGACGACGCCGGCGCTCGCTGCGCAGAAGGTCGCCGGGCGCGCTGCCGACATGGCACGCAAGGGCCACCTCAAGGTCGCCGGGGTGATCGAGAACATGGCGGGGTTCACCTGCGACCACGGCGAACGCTACCTACTCTTCGGGGAGGGCGGCGGCCAGCGGCTCGCCGACGAGCTCGGCGTGCCGCTCGTCGGCTCGGTCCCCGTCGACCCGGCCGTCGCCGCTGGCGGCGACGCGGGGCGCCCCGCGGCCTTGGACGGCCGGGCGCCGCTCGCCCAGGTGTTCTCGGACCTGGCCGAGAAGGTGGCGGCCGAGATCGCACCGCTCGTCACGATGACCTCGTGCAGCGCCCGCCTGCTCGAGCACGTCGAGGCAGCCCTCAAGCGCTCGGCGAGCTGACCGCCCACCAGCGCCCGTCGGGGTCGTCGGGCGCCCCCGAGCGCGCCCGGCCCTCGGCGCCGAGCTTGCGCAGGTGCGCCCACACCGTCGCCGTCGCGGCGGGGACGAGCCCCGCCGGGAGCGACCCGTAGACCGGCTCGACGAGGTCCGCCGCCCGGCCCGGGCGCGCCGCGAGCGCCTCGAGCACGGCCCGCTCGCGCGCCAGTCGGTGCTCGAGGTAGGCGGCGATCGTGCCCGGCGCGTCGCGAGCGGGCGGGCCGTGCCCCGGGGCCAAGAGCGCGGGGGGCGGTGCGAGGGTGGCGAGGCGCCGGAGGCTCTGCAGGTAGGCGCCCATGTCCCCGTCGGGCGGGATGACCGCCACGCTCGTGCCGCCGAGCACGTGGTCGCCGGTGAACAGCGTCCTCGGCACCTCCGGCGTCGCCTCGAGGAGGAAGCACAGGTGGTCCGAGGCGTGCCCGGGCGTGGCGATTGCCTCGAGGCGGAAGCGGCCGACGCGAACGACGTCGCCGTCGGCGAGCTCGCCGACCGGGCCCGCGTCGGGCAGCTCGCGGCACGACAGGATGGCGGCGCCGGTGCGCCGGGCGAGGGCGGCGGCGGCTGCGGCGTGGTCGGCGTGGCGGTGCGTGAGGAGCACGTAGCGCAGCCGCCCGTCGGTGAGGCGGGCGAGCGCGTCGAGGTGGCTCTCGGCGAGCGGCCCCGGGTCGATGGCGACGAGGTCGTCGTCGCCCACGAGGTAGCTGTTCGTGCCTGGGCCCGTGAGCAGGGACGGGTTGGGGGCGAGGACGCGGCGCACCCCGGGGCACAGCTCGACCAGCTCGCCCCGCGCCGCGCCCGGGGCCGCCGGGCTCATCCCGCGCGGCGCTCGAGGAGCTGCTTGCGCTCGACCTCGTTCAGCCCGCCCCAGATCCCGTGCTGCTCGCGGATCGCGATGGCGAAGTCCAGGCACGGCCGCCGCACCGGGCAACGCTCGCAGATCGCCTTGGCCGCAGCCTCGCGCCGGCGTCGGGCGTCCCGGCGCTCGCTGTCGACCGGCGGGAAGAAGGCCTCGGCCTGCGGCCCGCGACAGGCCGCCTTCACCTGCCAGTCCAGTGCGCGTCCGCCAGCCACGTCTTCTCCCGGGGCCGTACGTGGAATGCTGCGGCGCAGGACGTCTCGGCCCGGCCGCAAGCAGGGACCGTACCGCTGCGGCCCCGGTGTGACAAGGGGGAAGTGTTCTCCGGCTCGCGTCAGCGGCCGGGTAGCGGCGCCGGCCCGCCGGTAGTCTCGGCGGCCGGATGGACGTCGCACGGTTCTGCCGCCAGACGAACGTCGTCATCGTCGTCGGCAAGGGCGGGGTCGGCAAGACCACGGTCGCCGCCGCGCTCGCGCTCGCCGGGGCGCGCGCGGGCCTCGACGTGCTCGTCGCCGCGCTCGACGACTCGGGACCGCTCCCCGCCCTCTTCGGGCGGGGCGACCCCTTCGGCTACGAGGAGGTCGTCCTCCTCGACGCAACCGCCGGCGGAGCCGGCGGGCGCGTCCGAGGCCGGGTGCTCACCTCCGACGCCGCGCTGCTCGAGTACCTCGCCAGCCACGGCCTCGGGCGCGTCGCTCGCCGGCTCGTGCAGACGGGGGCGCTCGACGTCGTGGCGACGGCGATCCCGGGGATCCGCGAGGTCCTCGTGCTCGGGAAGCTGAAGCAGCTCGAACGCGCCGCGCACGCGGACCTGCTCCTCCTCGACGCCCCCGCCACCGGCCACGCCATGACCTTCCTCACGAGCTCGAGCGGCCTCGTGGACGCGGCGCGCGGCGGGCCCCTGCGGGCGCAGGCCGAGCAGGTGGTCGAGCTGCTCGCCGACCGGTCTCGCTGCCAGGTGCTGCTCGTCACCGTCCCCGAGGAGACGCCGGTGAACGAGGCGATCGAGGCCGCCTACCGCCTCGAGGACGAGGTCGGCACCGCGCTCGGCCCCGTGGTCGTGAACGGCTGCTACCCGGTGCGCGAACGACTCGACGTCGACCCGAGGCACGCCGCCGCCGCGGCCGGGGTCCCGCCCCCGCCGGACGGCGACCTCGAGCGCCTGCGCGCCGCCGCCGACTTCCGCCGGGCCCGCCAGGAGCTCCAGCGCGCGCAGCTCGAGCGGCTCGGACGCCACCTGCCGCTCCCCCAGATCGTCCTGCCCTACCTGTTCTCGGCAGGCGTGGGCCCCGCCGAGCTCCCCGCCCTGGCCGAGGCGCTCGAGCGGGGGATCGAGCGCCTGCCGTGACGGGCGTGCGCGAGCTGCTGCGGGAGCGCTCGGTCCTCGTCTGCGTCGGGTCGGGGGGTGCCGGCAAGACGACCACGGCGGCGGCGCTCGCGCTCGCCGGGGCGATGGACGGGCGACGCGTCTGCGTCGTCACGATCGACCCGGCGCGCCGCCTGGCGGATGCCCTCGACGTCGCCGCCGTCGCCAACTCGCCCCACCGCATCGAGGGCCCCTGGCCGGGCGAACTGTACGCCGTCATGCTGGACGTGAAGGGGACCTTCGACGCCCTCGTCCACCGCTACGCGCGCGACGGCGCCCAGGCCGAGCGGATCCTCGCCAACCGCCTCTACCGCAACCTCGTGTCGGCCCTCTCGGGGACACAGGAGTACATGGCGACCGAGAAGCTCTTCGAGCTCCACGACTCGGGCGCCTTCGACCTCGTCGTCATCGACACGCCACCCACCCGCAACGCGCTCGACTTCCTCGACGCCCCTCGGCGGCTCACCGGCTTCCTCGACAACCGGGTCTTCCGTGTCCTCCTCACGCCGGGGCGTGCCTACCTCAAGGCGATGACGCTCGCGACGCAGCTCCTGCTGCGCACGATCGCGCGCGTCGCCGGGAGCGAGATCGTCGACGACACCGTCGCGTTCTTCCAGGCCTTCGAGGGGATGGAGGAGGGCTTCCGTGCCCGAGCGGCCCACGTCGAGGCGCTGCTTCGCGACGCGGCCACCGGCTTCGTGATCGTGGCCTCGCCACGGCGCGACTCGATCGAGGAGGCGACCTACTTCGTCGACAAGCTCGCCGAGCGCCACCGGCACGCCGACGCGCTCGTCGCCAACCGCGTGCACCCCGACTTCGGGCCGCCCCTCGAGCGGCCCGAGGACGCTGCGGCCGGCGGTGACTGGCGGGCGCTGCTCGAGAACCTGGCCGAGCTGAGCGAGGTCGTGTCGCGCGAGCGCACCTTCCTCGCGACCCTCGCCGAGCGGGTCGCGCCGGCGCCAGTCGTCGAGGTCCCGTTCCTCGACGCCGACGTCCACGACATCGAGGGGCTCACGGTCGTGGTTCGCCACCTCCTCGGTCCGGCGCTACCGTGGGAACGTGGCGAAGGTCCTGATCGTGAGCGATGCCCGGACGGTGCTTGACGAGGTTCGCGCCGTGGTCGACGACGGCGCGAACGAGGTCGTGACGCTGCGGGACGGCGCGCACGTGCGGCAGGCGCTGGAGGAGGGGGCGCCCGACCTGCTCATCACCGACTGCCAGGTCCAGAACATGGGGGGCATCGCCATCTGCCTCGACGTGAAGCTCGAGGAGTCCGCGGGCCGCGCGCCACACCTCCCGGTGCTCATCCTGCTGGACCGCCGTGCCGACGTCTTCCTCGCCCGGCGGTCGGGTGCCGAGGGCTTCCTCGTCAAGCCGCTCGACCCGGTGCGGCTCCGTCGTGCCGTCGACGCGCTGCTCGACGGCGCACGCTACGAGGACCCGTCGCTCGCGCCCGCGACGGTCCCCGCCAAGGCTTGACGCCGTCCGGCGATCGAGGACCCGACGACGGGTCGCACCGGCTGCGCCCGAGGCTCTGGCGGCGGCGCGCCCCCGCTGCGCCCTCGTCGCCCACCTCCGACCAGGAGCGCCAGATCCGCAGCGGCATCGAGTCGCTGCGCCGGTCGACGGCGCGGGAGGTGATGACGCCTCGCGTCGATGTGTACGCGCTGCGCGCCCCGGTGCGCTTCGCCGACGTCACCGAGGCGGTGCGCCGCACCGGATTCAGCCACTTCCCCGTCTACGAGGACGATCTCGACCACCTCGTCGGCGTCTTGTACCTGAAGGACCTCTTCGTCATCGGCGCCCAGCGCAATGGAACAGCCGACCGCAGGCGCGACGCGATCCCGGCCGACCTCGACGTCACCGGGCGCGTGCGCCAGCCCTACCTGGTGCCCGAGTCGCGTCCCGCCCTCGAGATCCTCGCCGACATGCGACGCGGCCGGCGTGGCTTCGCCGTGGTCGTCGACGAGCACGGCGGCTTCGCCGGGGTCATCACGCTGAACGACCTCGTGAGCGAGCTCGTCGGCGACCTGCGCGACGAGTTCGACCGCCCGGCGAGCCCGGCCGTGCTCCGGATCGACGCGACCCGGTTCCTCGTCGACGGCTCCTGCCCCGTCGACGAGGTGCGCGAGCAGGTGGGAATCGACATCCCCGACGGCGAGTACGTCACCGTGGGTGGCTTCATCCTCGACGCGCTCGGGCACATACCGACGGAGTCCGAGACGTTCGAACACGACGGCTGGACGATCCGGGTCACCCGCATGGACCGCCGCCGCGTCGCGAAGGTGGTCATCTCGGCACCATCGGCTAGCATCGCGGGCGACGGCCGTAGCCAGGGAGCCGACGGGAAGTAGCGCAGCTTGGTTAGCGCGCAGCGTTCGGGACGCTGAGGTCGCGGGTTCAAATCCCGCCTTCCCGACCAGGTCGAAGCGGTGTGGAAGGTGCTCAGAGCCCTTCCATCCCGGGTTCATCCGGCGGGACGCTCTCCGAGGGATCGAGGAGAAGGTCGGCGAGCAGGTCGGCGGCTGCCCGGTCAGCGTCGGTCCTGGCGTGAGCTGCGCGGAGGCGCACCAGACCCCGTCCTCGTCCTGGGAGATGCTGTACGGGACGTGGACGACCCTGCTCACAGCCCACACGCTGGGACGCGCGGAGCCGAGCCCGGTTCCCGACCTCGATCAGCCCGCGTCAATCCGGCGTGCGCCGCGATCCGGGCCCGTCCGCAGTGGATGGATCCGCGGGCTGACCAGCACTTCCTGCTCTCCTCAGTACGCCCAGAAGCGCTCTTGTAGCGTTGGGGACGCTGAGGTCGCGGGTTCAAATCCCGCCTTCCGACGAGGCAGTCGGCGCTGGACAGGACGAGCACCGCTCATCACCGTCCGACGTGCGTCGTCGAGAAGGTCAAACGACCCGGGCCCGCAGCCGACGTCGAGCAGCCCTCCGGTCCCGTCGAGGCCGAGCGCCTTGACGAGCGTGTCGGCGACGCCGGCCGGGTAGGCGAGCCTGGCCCGTGGTGTCGTAGCGGGCGGCGCCAGCAGAAGGCGTCGGATCCCAGGCCCACCCCGACGATGAGGCCTCGCTGACCTGCTCGGCTGCCACGCCCCATGCTGCTCCCGCTGCGACGGGCGCACGGCCAACCCCCCACCTCCGACCATCCCAGAACCGCCAGAAGGACGGCCGCGGCAGGCCTGATCGGAGCGCCGAGCGGCACGTCTGGTGCGCCCTCGAAGGTTTCCGCGCTCGAGCGTCGTGAGGTAGCTCTCGACACGCTCGTCCGGATGCTTCCCCATGAGGGCGTAGCTGACGTGTCGGGCTGTCAGCTGTTGCACGTGGGGCAGCGGTCGGGTTGGGTGTCGAGGGTGGTGGCGAGCCACTCGTCGAAGGGACCGGGCCACGTCCCGCACACCTTCGTGAAGGTCGTGGTCAGGTTGGACCATCCCGGTCTGGGGATCAGGTGGGTGCAGTCGGCCTGGTGAAGCGTGAGGTAGGTCGCCTTGGGGTGCCGCTCGCAGTTGAGGACCCAGCCGGCGGGATGGTCGCGGATCCAGGCGAGGTAGCCGTCGTCGTCGTCGACGAAGCGGGTGAGGGCGGCGGGCAGGCGGCTCCATGGGTTGAGCGGCATCACTGCTCCTGACGGTCGGTGGCGAGGGCGGGGATCGGGAGGAGTGGCGCTGGTGGCACGGCGCTGCCACAGGGGGGTGTACACGCCGGAGTAGGCCCACAGCAGGATGTCGAGGATTCGGCACTCGCTCAGTTGGATGCCGCGCCCGTCGAGCGCGTCGCGTAGCTCGGTGAGCTCGGCCAGCTGGTGGTGTAGTTCCCGGTGATAGGCGCGGGTGAGGACGAGTGCTTGGTTGGCGGTGTCGCCCGTGGCAGCCAGCGGCTCGACGCTGCGGAGGTAGGAGCGAACGGCGTCGTCGAGGATGGGTACCAAGGCAGGACGCTTGCGATGCAAGACTTTGGTCATGCGGGCCACGCCAATCCCCGGAAGCCCCGAGAGCGCCCGGTACAGCTCGTAGAGGGCGTCCCAGTCCACCTGTTCGGCGGGGACGGCCAGGGTCGCGGTGGTAGGGACGCGCCGGAGGGCGGCAGCGCCCTCGCCGCTGCGGGCGAGGAGCCGGACGGAGACTTCGTGGCTCATCCGGGCGATGATCCTGTTGGCGAGTTGCACGTCGAGGGCGTTGAGCTCGAAGGGGTCCGGGCTGATCGCGTCGTAGCCCTGGTAGGTGCCGTCGAGCTCGGCGAACTCGACGAGCCGCTCGAGGGGAGACTCGATCACCCGGCCGCTACGCAGCGTGATCCGCTCGGGGGTCATCGCGTCAGACCTGCAATCGGCGCTGGGTCGCCGACCAGAGAGCAGCCGTGACGAGGGATGCAGCCATGACGCGAGTGCGGTATCCGGGTCCCCTCAGCTTCGCCGGAGATCGTCTCCCTGGGTGAGCGGTGTGCATCGCCGGTCCGCCGAGCGCCCCCTCCATCAGAACGCGCTCGACCCTCTCTGCGGGGCGAGCTTCGTCGGTTCGGGCGAGTGGCGACCAGTCGCCCTGAGCCCGACTACGAGGAGGACCTCGCCCGGGTGGAGCACCTCATGCCTCGCGAGCCGGTCCGGAGGAGACGCAGCGGCTACCGATGATGAATCCGCTCGACTTGCACGAGTCACACGATGAACCCGGCAGGGCGACGTCGTGCTGTACGGCGTCTCGCGGATCATCGCAGACGATCGCCACCGTCTGCCAGCGTGGGAGTCACTCGATGCGCGCTCCTTGGAGATCGGTGGCGCCTGGGACACGGGCGCCCCCCTGGGATCGCGGCTGGCATCGGTCCGGCAATGGTGGGCACGCACGATTGCCAGCTCGACAAGGAATGGAACCAGCGCATCCGAGAGCTCGAGCGAAGCGGTCGCTCGGAGGACATCCAACTCCTCGGGGTTCGCCTCCGAGATGCTGCGATGCGTGGGGAGCGCTGGCGTTCGAGAGGACCACGTCAGGTGGGCGTCGTGACCTGGATGCCATTGGCTCGTGCCCCTTCGGCGAGGCGGTCGTCGTAGGTAACGATCGACTCGAGGTCGTCTCCGAGGCTGAGCGCCGACGCGAGGTGGAGTGCGTCGAGGGTGCGCAGGATCGTGGGATCGAGTCGGCTGGCTTCCTCGAACGTCGACGTCGTGAGCTCGAGCAAGGTGATCGCGTCGAGCACCGTCCGCGCTCGGAGCAGGCGGTCGGGCGCCGAGCAGCGAACCACGCGCAGCAGCTCTGTGCGCGCGAGGTCGTTCGAGACCGGGGTGCGCTCGACCTCGGTGAGCCATGAGCGCAGCGCATCCGTCTCGGCTTCGGCGACGACCAGCTTGACGAGAGCCGACGTGTCGAGGTAGTGCGCCACGCTCAGTACCGCTCGACGGCCCTCATGGACTCCAGCTCGGCTGACAGCCTCGGTCCGCCCTCGGGTGCTGGCAGGTCCGCGAGGCTGCGGCGGGGGGGGCGGGCATGACCGGCGATGAGCAGCCGCTCGAGCGGAGAGGCTGGCATCGGTGCCAGCAGCGCGACCGGTCGTCCTCGATCCGTGATGGCCACGGTCGCGCCGGCAGCGACCTCCGCGACGACGGCCGATGCGTTCTGCTTGAGGGCTCGGATGCCGACCTCCCTCATGTACTACATGGTAGCACATTCAGACCTGGGCCCCTCCATGCTGACCTCGTGGCCGCCGATCTCCCGTCATCGGGCGCGTGCGGTGCTCATCTCTCGGTGGCGGCGGGTTCTCGCGGCGGATCACGTCGGACGGTGGAGCGCCGGGCAAGCGCCGCCAACGGCACCGAGCACCCCCTTGGCGGCGGGCAGTGGACGGCGACAGCGAGAACGCGACGGTGGTCACGCGCCTCCTCGCTGGCCCGGTCGAGCGCCGCCGAGAGATCACCAAGCCCACGCTCCTCGTCGACGGATCGAAGACGGGATTGCGCCTGCAGTCCAGCCGATCCTCGACCGCCCGTGATCGCCCGCTGCGAAGCGCACAAGGTCCGCAACGTGCGCCGCCACCCACGCAAGGAGGTCGCGCGTCGTCGAGCCGCGCGTGCGAGCCGCTTGCCGCAACCCCGAGCGCTTCGCCGGCAAGCGCGAGCTCCCATCCCAGCGCCGCTGCCAGCACGAGGAGGCATGGTGGGGCCTCGATCGTCATCCGACGGGAGACGCCCCCTGCCTTGGCGCGAACCTTGTGCTCCCCGACGCCATCGTGTCCGTGCGCGACGCCGCCGGGACGACGTCTCCAACGTCGAGCGCTGGCGAGGCGGGGCTGCGCGCCACGACGTGCCGCCTGGACCAGGCGCGGCGCGAGTCGCTGGCGGCGGCCCCAGACGTCCTCGCGACTCGCTCAGGCGCTCGGCTCGCCGCTCCCCGCGAGCCATCCCGGGACGTGGCCGATGCCCTGGATGGTCCAGCCGCCGTCGATCTGCAGGCACTGGCCAGTCACGAACGACGCCCGGTCGCTCGCAAGGAAGCAGACCCCCGCGGCGATCTCCGCCGGGCTCGCGAGGCGCGCGAGCGGGACGCGCTCGGCGATCCAGGCGGGCTCGAGCAGTCCCTGCTCGAGCACCTCGCGAGCTGCGGGCGTGAGCGTGTGCCCGGGGGCGACCGCATTCACCCGGATCCCCGCAGGTGCGAGCTCCACGGCCATGACCCTCGTGAGCGCGAGGAGGCCGGCCTTCGCCGCGCTGTAGGCGGCGCGCCCCGGCAGCGCGACGAACGCGGCGCCCGAGGACACGTGCACGATGCTCCCCGCCCCCTGGCGCCGCATCCTGCGCACCGCCTCCGTGTCGCACAGGAAGGCACCCGAGAGGTGCGTCGCGAGGACCTCGCTCCACGCCTCGAAGCTCATGTCCCCGACGAGTCCCACCCTGCGGTTCCCCGCGTTGTTGACGAGCACGTCGATCCTCTCGAGCGACGAGAACGCGTCCGCGACGTCCACCGGTTTCGTGACGTCCGCGAGCAGGTAGCGGGCGCCGGGAACCGGCGCCGTCGGCTCCCGCACGTCGAGCGAGACCGCGGACGCGCCCTCGGCGGCGAACGCCTCCACGACGGCATGGCCGATGCCCTGCGCACCGCCGGTGACGACCACGACCCTGCCCTCGAACTCGCCCGCCATCGCGACCGTTCCTCCCCGCGGGCCGGGCCGACCACGACGCCGAGGCCCCCGGCGACGCTACCAGCGCGCCCGCACCGCCGGCGCTTCGAACGGGACCTGCGCTGGCCGGCGCCGCTCGGACCGTGCGCGCTCGCGTCGAGACGTGGTCGTCGTGTCGGTGTGACTACCTTTGCCCATCGTGCGTCGCTTCGACGAGTCCGTGGATGCGCGGCTTCGCGATGCTGCCTTCTCCTTCCTGCGGGCGCTCGGCCCCGAGGCGCTCGTCTCGCAGCACGACCTGTCTGCGTTCACCTTCGACGGCGTGCCGGTGCGGCTCATGGCACCGCAGCAGGGCATCTGGAAGCCACGCCAGCTCGACGCCGCGCTGAGCATCCGGACGGTCTTCGCAGCGACCCCGGCGGCACGACCGTACGCCGACGCGATCGGCGCCGACGGCTTCGGCCGCTACAAGTGGCGGGGCACCAACCCGGCCGAGCCGGAGAATCGCGCGCTTCGCGCCGCGATGGCCCGCGGCCTGCCACTCATCTGGTTCTACGGCATCGCGCCTGGCCGCTACCTGCCCCTCTTCCCCGTCTACCTCGCTGCCGAGGAGCCCAACGAGCAGCAGTTCGTCGTCGCTCTCGACCACGATGCACTCGCGCTGCGCAGGGAGCTCGCCGACACGCGGCCCGAGATCGTCCGCGCCTACGCCGAGAGTCTCGCTCGAGCCCGCCTGCACCAGCGCGCCTTTCGCGAGCGCGTCCTCCTCGCCTACGCCTACCAGTGCGCCGTCTGCCGGCTGCGCCATCGCCAGCTCCTCGACGCGGCGCACGTGCTGAGCGACGCCGCAGGGGGCGAGCCGGTGGTCACGAACGGGATCTCGATGTGCAAGATCCACCACGCTGCCTACGACGCGGACATCATCGGGATCGCGCCCGACTACCGCATCGGCGTCCGGCCGGACGTCCTTCGCGAGCACGACGGCCCGACGCTGCGCTACGCGCCCGACCCGGACCTCCTCGAGGTCCGCTGGCAGCGCTTCCTCGCCGCCTCGTGAGGACCGGGCAGAACGCGTCCTTCGACGGGGCCTCGCTCCTCGAGCGCGAGCCGTGGGCGGAGCGCTCGCGGGAGCGATCGCCGCTCGCGGGGTAGGGAACGGAGGACCTGCTACCTGGAGGAGGCAGCCCATGACGAACCACGCCAACCCTCCCGACGCGGCCCCCTGCTGGGCTGATCTGTGGACCTCCGACGTCGAGTCGAGCCGCACCTTCTACAGCGAGCTCTTCGGCTGGCAGGCGGGTGAGCCGAGCCCGCAGTTCGGCGGCTACTTCTTCTTCTTCACGCGCCGCGGCACGCCGGTGGCGGGCGCGATGGGCGACGCGGGCGGCGTGCACGCCGACGACACGTGGAAGCTCTACGTCGCGACCGACGACGTCGCGAGGACCGCCGCGACCGCCGTCGCGCGCGGCGGCGCAGTCCTCGCCCCACCGGCGGCGATCGCCGACCTCGGCAGCCAGGCCGTGCTCGCCGATCCCGAGGGCGCGAGGATCGGCGCCTGGCAGCCCGGCAGCTTCCGGGGGTTCGCCGTCACCGGCGAACCGGGGACCGCGTGCTGGTTCGAGCTGCTCTCCGGGGACCCCGACGCCGCAGCGGCCTTCTACCAGGCCGTGTTCGGCTGGACGGCGGGTGCCGCCGACGGCGGGTACGCGACGTTGCGCGACCCTTCCGGAGGCGCCGACGTCGCCGGGATCGCCGAAGCGGCGGCCGTGCTCGCCAGCGGCGAGCCGGCACGCTGGACCATCTACTGGGAGGTCGACGACGTGCGCCGCGTCGCAACGAAGCTGCAGGCGCTCGGCGGCGCGCTCACGAGCGAGGTGTCCGCCACCCCCTACGGCCTGCTCGCCGCGGGGATGGACGCCACCGGCGCCGAGCTCAGGCTGCGCCAGGCGACGCCCTAGGCGAGCCCGCCGGGGCGGCACCCGCCGCCGGGTGCCGACCGAGACGTCGCACGGCGCGTGCATGCATGACACCTAGACGCGCGCCACCCTTCGGCGTACGCTGAGCGGGCGAAGAAGACGCGCCCGGGCCTTCAGCCCACCGGCTCCAGCGTGCAGCAGGCGTGCAGGTAGCATCCCTCGTCCGATCGGGCGTGGCGCGCTGGAGGACCTACCTTCCGAGAAGGGAGAGCACATGCGCGTGCTCGTGAACGTCGAGATCGCCACGCCCGAGGGCAACGAGATGATCCGATCGGGCCGCATGACGCCGGCGCTGCAGAAGATGCTCGCCCAGCTGCAGCCCGAAGCCGCCTACTTCTACCCGCGCAACGGACGGCGGGCGATGACCCTCGTCGTCGACGCTCCGGAGGCCGCCGGCCTCCCGAGCCTCGTCGAGCCGTTCTGGCTCGAGCTCGGGGCGGCGGTCGAGGTGCTGCCCTGCATGACCGCCGAGGAGGTGGCCGCCGGCATCGAGCGCCTCGCCTGAGCGCGCCGGGACCCGCCCGGTACCGCTCGTGGCCCGGGCCCCTCGACGCCGCGGGCCGCCTGCGCTCCCGTCAGGAGGTCGCCTCGACCGCCTCGGCCGCCTCGATCGCGGCGCGCAGCTGGTCGAGGAGCGCCTTCCCCGAGGGGAGGTCGAGCTCGACGGCGACGCGCGCCTCGACGCCGAGGCCGTAGTTGGCGAAGTCGATGAGCAGGGCGTGCTCGCCCGCGCCGTGCGTGGCGTGGTCGTAGCCGACCGTGGCCTGGCTGAGGGGGAACCAGCCGTTCGCACCCTTCCCCGCGCCGCTCACGGCGGTCGTCATCGCGATCATCGTGCACATCGCCGCGACGTCCGATCAGCCGAGGTTCTCGGCGAGGAAGCGGAAGACCTTCCCCCACCCGTCCATCGCCTGCTCCGGGCGGTAGGCGGGGGTGTGGTAGTAGAAGAAGCCGTGGCCGGCGCCGTCGTAGCGGTGGAACTCGTAGCGCTTCCCGTGCTGGCGCAGCGCGGCCTCGTGCTGGTCCACCTGCTCGGGTGAGGGCGACTGGTCGTCGTTCCCGAACAGCCCGAGCAGCGGGCAGGCCAGGTCCTTCGTGTAGTCGATCGGCGCCACCGGCCGGGCCGGGGTGAGCTGGTCCGGCGCCATGACGACGTTGCCGCCCCACAGGTCGACGACGGCGTCGAAGCCGGCGAGGCGCGAGGCGACGAGCAGCGCGTGGCGGCCACCCGAGCACGAGCCCATGACGCCGACCTTCCCGCTGCACGTCGGCCGTGCCTTCAGCCAGGCGAGGGCGGCACCGGCATCGGCGACGACGCTGTCGTCGTGCACCCCGCCCTGGCTGCGAACCTTGGCGGCCACGTCGTCCGGCGTGCCGTGCCCGTAGCGGCAGTACAGGTCGGGGCAGATCACCTCGTAGCCGTGACGGGCGAGGCGCTCGGCGAACTCCTGGTAGAGCTCGTCCCACCCCGGCAGGTGGTGCATGAGCACGACCCCGGGGAACGGCCCGTCGCCCAGAGGCCGCGCGACGTAGGCGTGGATCTCGTCGCCGCCGCCGCCCGCGAAGGTCGTGATCTCGGCGCTCACGCCGACGTGACCGTCAGTCCTGAAGCTGTTCCACACGCTCGGCTCCCCTGCTCGAAGTGCGAGTTCCACCCGCATGCTACGCGAGTGGCCAGGCGCCGGGCGGCGCCGGGCGCAGCCTCACGAGACGCGCGCCGGTGCGGCGAAGTGGACGAGGAACCAGCTGGTCGCCAGGCGGGCGACCTCCTCGAGCGCGCCGGGCTCCTCGAACAGGTGGCCGGCGCCGGGAACGACGACGAGCTCGCTCTCGCCGCGCAGGCTCGCCTGCGCGGCGCGGTTGCACTCGAGCGTCGGCGCGTCCCGGCCACCGACGACGAGCAGCGTCGGCGCCCGGACGAGGGCGAGGCGCGAGCCGGCGAGATCGGGACGCCCGCCTCGGGACACGACCGCGGCGACCTGCGCCTCCGGCTCGGCGGCAGCCCACAGGGCGGCCGCCGCTCCCGTGCTCGCCCCGAAGTAGCCGACCGGGCCCAGGGCGATCCCCGGCTGCACCCGCAGCCACGCCGTCACCGCGCCGAGGCGCCGTCCGAGGAGCTCGACGTCGAACACGTACGAGCGGCGCAGCTCCTCTCGCCCGCTGAGCAGGTCGAACACCAAGGTGCCGAGCCCCGAGCGGTTGAGGACCGAGGCGACGTAGCGATTGCGGGGGCTGTGCCGGCTGCTGCCGCTGCCGTGGGCGAACACGACGGTGCCGACGACGTGCTCGGGGATGGTGAGGTGACCTGCGAGGCGCGTCTCGCCGGCGAGCACCTCGACCTCCTCGTCGCGCACCGGGGGGTCCGCGCCGGCGGACCCCGGGACCCCCGCCAGCCGGCCCGCCTGCTCGAGGAGACCGACCACCTCCTCGTCGGTCGCCTGGGTGAAGTCGCGGTAGTAGGCGCCGACGGCGGAGAACCAGGCCGGCTGCTCGAGGCAGACGACCTCGTCGGCCTCCCCGGCGAGGGAGGCGAGCGAGGAGCTCGGCGCCACGGGCACCGCGAGCACGACGCGCGCCGCGCCCTTGGCCCGGACCACCTGGCAGGCAGCCCGGGCGGTCGAGCCCGTGGCGATCCCGTCGTCGACAACGATCACCGTGCGGCCGGCGAGCTCGAGGGGCGGCCGCCCGGCTCGGTAGCGCTGGGCGCGCCGCTCCAGCTCGGCGCGCTCGCGCCGCTCCACCGCCTCGAGCTCCGGCTCGCGCACGTCGGCGCTGCGCAGGACCGCGTCGTTGAGGACGCGCACGCCCTCGCCGATCGCGCCCATGGCGAGCTCCGGCTGGAACGGAACGCCGAGCTTGCGCACGACGAGGACGTCGAGCGGCGCGGCGAGCGCCTGCGCCACCTCGAAGGCGACCGGCACCCCGCCCCGGGGCAGACCGAGGACCACGATGTCGGCGCCAGCGAAGCGCCGGAGGGCCTCGGCGAGCCGGCGTCCTGCGTCCCTGCGGTCCCGGAAGGCCATCGCATCTCCTCGCCCGAAGTCTCGCCTGGAAGCCTCGACGCGGCCAGGGCCGATCGGCACCGCCGCGCGTCTCAACCGGGCCAGGCGACGTCGTCGAGGCGCTCCTCCCGGTGCAGGCGCCCGATCGCCTCGGCGAGCGGCCAGGCGAGCGAGCAGACCTCGACGGCGTCGGCGCGCGGCGGAGGGACGGTGTCGGTGACGAGCAGGCGGGCGAGGCCGAGGTGTCCCAGGCGGTCGAGGGCGCCCGCGCTGAACAGCCCGTGGGTGGCGACCACCGCCGGGGGAGCCGCACCGGCGCGATCCGCGAGGAGCTCGGCTGCGGCCTCGATGGTCGCGCCCGTCGAGACCATGTCGTCGACGATGACCGGCCGGCGCCCCGCGACGTCGCCGGCGAGCGGCCCGGCGCGCACCGCTGCGGCAGTGAGCCGGTGCTTGCGCACCACCGCCACGGGCGCGCCGATGATCGCCGCGTAGCGCTCGGCCAGGCGCACCGCCCCGAGGTCGGGGGCGACGACCACCGCGTCGGCCACGGGGCCGAGCGCGGCCGCGAGCGCGCGAGCCGCCGAGAGCGTCGCCACCGGGACCGGGCTCATCGCCTCGAGGGCGGCCGTGTGCGGGTCGACGACGACGATGCGCTGCGCGCCCGCCGCGGCGATCACCTCGGCGGCGAGGCGTGCGCCGACCGGCTCGCCGGGCCGGCTCCGACGGTCCTGGCGCGCGTAGCCGAAGTAGGGCACGACGGCTGTGAGGCGCGCGGCGCCAGCGCGCCGGCTGGCGTCGAGCAGGAGGAGGAGCTCGACGAGGTGCTCGTCGACAGGGGGGCAGGTGGGCTGCACGACGTAGACGTCGCGGCCGCGAACGTCGGGGACGACCGGTCGGGCCTCGCCGTCCGGGAAGCGCTCGAGCTCGACGGGCGCGAGCGCCTCGCCGAGACAGCTCGCGACGAGCGCGGCGAGGGCGGGGTTCGCCGAGCCGCTCAGCACCGTGAGACCCGTGCCGCAGGGACCACCCACTAGCCCTTCACCACCCCGACGGGGCGCAGCCGGGCGACCCTGCGGGCGAGACCGGCCCGCTCGCAGGTCGCGACCACCTCGTCGATGTCCTTGTAGGCGATCGGCGCCTCCTCGACGAGGCCCCGCACCGACGCCGCCCGCACCGCCACGCCGCGCGCCTCGAGCTCGCCGCGCAGCCTCGCGGCGGGCACCTCGCGCCTCGCCGCGTGCCGGCTGAGCCGCCGGCCGGCGCCGTGGCAGCAGGAGGAGAAGGCGCCGCCCGGGCTCGTGCCGGCGAGCACGTAGGAGGCGGTCCCCATCGATCCCGGGACGAGCACCGGCTGGCCGGTCGCAGCGAGCGCTGAGGGCAGGTCCGGGTGCCCGGGGGGCAGCGCGAGGGTGGCGCCCTTGCGGTGGACGCACAAGAGCCGCTCCTCGCCGCCGACACGGTGGGTCTCGAGCTTGGCGAGGTTGTGCGAGACGTCGTAGACGAGCGCGAGGGCACCGGTGCCGACCACCGCTTCGAAGGCTCGCCGGACGGCGTCCGTGAGCGCCTGGCGGTTCGCCCGCCCGAAGTTCGCCGCGGCCGTCATCGCCCCGAGGTAGCGCCGGCCCTCGGGCGAGCGGACCGGGGCGCAGGCGAGCTGGGGATCGGGAACGGAGATGCCGTAGCGGCCCATCGCCTGGAGCATCCTGCGCACGTGGTCCGAGCAGACCTGGTGGCCGAGGCCGCGTGAGCCGCAGTGGATCATCACCGCGACCTGGCCGGCGTGCAGCCCGAAGGCGGCCGCCGTGCCCTCGTCGTAGACGTCGGCGACCACCTGCACCTCGAGGAAGTGGTTCCCCGACCCGAGGCTGCCGACCTGCACGGCGCCGCGCGCCGCGGCGCGCTCGCTCACCTCCGCCGGGTCCGCGCCCTCGAGCCGACCACGGTCCTCGCAGCGGACGAGGTCGTCCTCCACGCCGAGGCCCGCCGCCACCGCCGCACGCGCGCCGTCGCGCAGCACCGCCTCGAGGCGTCCCGGCCCGTCCAGCTTCCAGACGCCGCCGGCACCGGGCCCGCGCGGGATGGAGCGGCTGAGGTGATCCATCAGCCGGGGCAGGTCGGGCGCGAGCTCGTCGGCCCCGAGCGGCGCGGCGAGCAGCCGCACGCCGCAGGAGATGTCGAAGCCGACGCCGCCCGGGGAGACGACGCCGCCCGCCTCGACGTCGGTGGCGGCGACACCGCCGATCGGGAACCCGTAGCCCCAGTGCAAGTCCGGCATCGCGTACGACGCCTCGACGATGCCCGGCAGCGTGGCCACGTTCTCTACCTGCCGCAGGGCCTCGTCCTCCCCGACCACCTCGAGCAGGGCCGGCGAGACGAAGACGATGCCCGGGACGCGCATCGCCCCGGTCGGGGCGATGCGCCACCGGTCGACCGTCCCGGGGACCGGCTCGAGGACGGGACGCGCCCGATCCTTCGGCGTGCCCGCCGGGCTCACCGTCGGGCCGTCCCGGCACCGGCCGGCCGTGGCGCCGACGTGCCCGCCGGCTCCACGCCCACCGACCGCCTCACACGTCGAGGAGCACGCGGCACCGCCAGCCCCCCTCGTCTCGGCCCATCTCGAGCCCATGGTAGGAGACGCCCTTGGGGACCGGTCCGACGACCCGGGCCCGGGCGAGCGGCACGACCTCGAGGTCGCCGGCGAGGCCGCCGTCCTCGGTCTCGGCGAGGTGGACCCGCACCGGGACGACGCCGAGCACGTCGACGACGTAGAGGACGTCCTCGAGCAGGGACACGAGAGCGTCGGCGTCGCTCGCGCCCTGCGGCGCCGCGACGGGCAGCACCTTGGTGGCGCTCGCGTCGGGGACCTCGACGAAGGCGTCGACCATGGCCGCCAGGGCCTCGGCGACGCAGGCAGGCCGGTCGGGCCCCCAGGCCTCGATCAGGCAGTCCGCCGTGTGGGGCAGCAGCCGGTGGCCCGAACCCGACCGCGCCGAGCGCGCCGCGGCGGCGCTCACCGCGCCCGCCCCCGCGGCCGCGCGCCCACCGGCGCGGCCCGCGAGCGTGGGCGTGCGCCGAACCAGTCCGCTCGGGCGCTGCACGAGCCTCGGCGGGTCATCGCGCCGTCGACAGCCGGCGCCCCTTGGCGAGGAAGGCCCGGAGACGCTCGAGCGGCCAGGTGTTGATGACCTGCTCCGGCTCGACCCAGCCGCGCTGGGCGGTGGCGACCCCGTAGCGCAGGTTGTCGAGGTGACGGAGGGCGTGGGCGTCGCTCGAGATGGCGAGCATGACCCCCCGCTCCCTTGCCAGCCGGGCGAGCTCGTCGGGCAGGTCGAGACGGTCGGGGAACGAGTTGATCTCGAGCGCGGTGCCCGAACGGGCCGCCGCCGCGAAGACAGCCTCGGCGTCGAAGTCGATCGGCGGCCGGCGCCCGATGCTCCGGCTCGTCGGGTGGCCGATCACGTTGACCGCCGGGTGCTCGATGGCCCGGATGAGGCGACGGGTCATCGCCTCCCTGCCGAGCTCGAACGCCGAGTGCACCGAGGCGACGAGGATGTCGAAGCCGGCGAGGAACTCGTCGTCGAAGTCGAGGGAGCCGTCGGCCTGGATGTTGAGCTCCGAGCCGTGCAGGAGCGCGATGCCGTCGTCACGCTCGAGGGCACGCAGCGCCGCTCGCTGCGCGAGCGCCTTGTCGGCGGTCATCCGCTGCATGCGCAGCGCCGGGGCGTGGTCGGTGACGGCGAGGTAGCGGTAGCCGTGCCGCCGAGCCGCGGCGACGAGCTCCTCCAGCGTGGCGAGGCCGTCGGTGAGCGTGGTGTGCGTGTGCAGGTCGCCGCGCAGGTCGCCGAGCTGGACGAGGTGCGGGAGCCGCCGCGCCTGCGCGGCGTCGACCTCGCCGCGGTCCTCCCGCAGCACCGGCGGCACCCAGGCGAGGCCGAGGGCTTCGTAGACCTCCTCCTCGGTCGCCGCCGCGACCACCGTCGCGTCCCGGCGCTCGAGCGCGTACTCGGAGAGCTTCATCCCCCGGCGCCGCGCGAGGCGGCGGAGGTGGATGCCGTGGGCCTTCGATCCGGTGAAGTACACGAGCGCCGCCCCCCACGATCCGGGGGCGACGACCCGCAGGTCGACGTGCACGCCCGAGGCGGTGCGGGCGACGGCCTTCGTCGGGCCGCGCGCCGGGACCTGCGCGACGCTCGGAAGGCGGGCGAAGGCCTCCATCACGGCCTCGGGTTCGTGCGATGCCGCCAGGAGGTCGATGTCGCCGATGGTCTCGCACCTGCGCCGCAGCGAGCCGGCGACCTCGGCCCGCTCGACCGCGGGGATGGCACGCACGGCGTCGAGCAGCTCCTCGGCGAGCTCGAGGGCCGAGCCGAGCTGCAGGCGCCCGCCCATCTCCTCGTGGCGCGCGAGCGCGGCGGCGAGGCGCTCCTCGCTCGCCGGGCCCCAGCCGCGCAGCTGGCGCAGGCGCCTGCGACGCAGCGCCTCGAGCAGCTCGGGCACCGAGGCGACGTGCAGCTCCTCGTACACCTGGTGGGCGCGCCTGGGGCCGAGCCCGGGCACCTCGAGCAGGGAGCGCAGGCCCGCCGGCAGCTGGGCTCGCAGCTCCTCGAGCTCCGCCAGCCGACCCGTCGCAAGCAGCTCGGCGATCTTCGCCGCGATGTGCTCGCCGACGGCCGGGATCTGCTCGAGGGCCCGTGCATCGAGCCGCCCGACATCGAGCGGATAGCCGGCGACGGACCGAGCGGCCTTCTCGTAGGCGCGGACCCGGTACGGATCGCCGCCCGCGACGGCCAGCAGGTCGGCGAGCTCGCGCAACGCGTTCGCCACCATGTCGTTCGCGCTCGGCACCGCGGTCCTCGGCCGCCGGTTCGCAGCGGGGTGACGGTCAGCCCGGTGCGGGCGACCCGAGCTGCGCCGTCGCCTCCGCCAGCGCCGCGCTCGCCCGCTCGAGGTTGGCGCGGACGTAGACCTCCTCGCCGCCCAGCTCGACCTCGCCGGCCACGATCTCGAGCGCGTCGCGCACCTCGCTCAGCGCGACGCTCAGCGCCTCGCAGGCCCGTGCGCACTGGCTCACGTCCACCGTCACCTCCCTGTCGCCCCGCCCTGTCGACCTCAATGGTCGCCCGCCCGCCGGCGCACGGTCAGGGCCGAACGTCCCGGCGCCACGCGTGCCAGCGCAGGGTACGGGGCAGGAGCGCGAGGGACCGGGCCCTCGCCGCGAGGCGGGCCGACCCCGGCTCCCAGGAGAAGCCGAGCCCGGCGACGAGGACGGACCCCGCCGCCCACAGCCCGAGCACGACGAGCTCGTGGCCTGATAGGCCCCGCGCCCCGCCGGTGAACGCCGCCTCCATCGAGCTCGCCACCGGCTGGGCGGGCAGGGCGGCGGCGAGGGTGCGCAGCCAGCGCGCCTCGGCCGGGGCCGGGAAGAACACGTTCGAGATGAACGCCACCGGCAGCAGCAGCGCGTAGGCGATCGGGAGCGCGGCCTCGGCGCTCGGGACGAGCCCCGAGAGCGCGACGCCCGCGGCGAAGGAGACGGCGAGGCCGGCGCCCGCCGTCTCGACGAGGGGCGGCAGGGCCGCGGCCGCGACGTGCGCGTGGAGGAAGGCGACGCCCACGCCGACGACGAGGACCACGGCCCCGGCCGCGACGACCGTGACGGCCCCGAGGCGCCCGGCGAGGTAGGCCCACCACGGCAGCGGCGTGCCGCGCAGGCGCTTCAAGATGCCCTCCTCCCTCGACAGGGTCGTGCCGAGGATGGTGTCGACGAACCCCACGTTGAGGACGGCGAACGTGGACATCGCGGGGGTGAGGAACTGGACGACGCGCTCGCGCCCGAGCGAGGCGAGCGTCATCTCCGGCGTGACGAGGTCGAGGGCGACGAGGAGCATGACGGGGACGACGACGGAGGTGAAGGTGGCGATCGGGTTCCGAGCGAGCGTGACGAGCTGGTAGCGGACCTGGCCTGGGACGAGTGCCAGCCCGGGAGGCGGCCGGGTAGGGTCCGGACGAGCGTGCGCGCGGCGCCGGCTCATCGCTTCGCCGTGAGCTCGAGGTAGGCCTCCTCGAGGGAGGGCCGGCGCACCTCGAGCTCCTCGAGCTCGAACCCCTCGCTGGCCGCCCAGTTGGCGAGGATCCGCAGAGCCTCGGTCGGCACTGCGGTCGAGAGCGTCGTCGAGCCGCCGCCGCGCGCGCGTAGCTCCCACGGCCCGCTCGGCAAGGTCGCGCGCGAGTCGAGGCGGAACGAGATCGAGGTCGCGCCCGGACCGCCGAGCTGGCCCGGCGGGCCCTCGGCGATGACCTGACCGCGCCGCAGCACGACGACCCGGTCGGCGAGCCGCTGCACCTCGTCGAGGTAGTGCGAGGTGAGCACGACGGCGACGCCCCGGGCGCGCAGGCGGCCGATGACCTCCCAGATCCGCCGGCGCGCCGCCGGGTCGAGGCCGGTGGTCGGCTCGTCGAGGAAGAGGACCTCGGGGTGGCCGACGAGCGCGAGGGCGAGGTCGAGGCGCCGACGCTGCCCGCCGGAGAGCTGGCCGATCCTCGTTCGCTCCGTCCCCTCGAGCATGACCTCCGCGATGACCTCGCCAGGAGGGCGGCGGGGGCGGTAGAAGGTCGCGTACAGCCCCACGGCCTCGCGCACGGTGAGCGTCGAGTCGCTCCCGGCCGACTGCAGCACGATGCCGACGCGGTTCTTGAGGCGCCGCCCGCCCGCCGCCGGTGGGCGCCCGAGGACGCGGACCGATCCGGCCGTCGGCAGGCGGAAGCCTTCGAGGATCTCGATCGTCGTCGTCTTGCCGGCGCCGTTCGGGCCGAGCACCCCGACGACCTCGCCCGCGTCGACCCCGAAGGACACGTCGTCGAGCGCCAGGCTCGACCCGTAGCGCTTCGTCAGATGCTCGACGGAGATGACCTGGACCACGTCCGTCCACCTCGCGGCACGCGGGCGCGCGCCCGCTCGCGCGCATTGTCCGGGCAGGTCCACCCGTCGGGGGAGGGACGAAGGTCACGACCGCCCCTCCGGGCGCCCGAGCGCGGCGACGACCGGATCCGGGCGGGCGTCGCTTCCTCGTGGCCCGATACAGCCGGGCGCCATCGCAGCACGAGCGCGTCCGGTAGCGTCGGTCCGTGGCGAAGACGCGCCTCGGCGACGCCGACTACCGGCGGCTCCTCACCTTGCGGACCGGACTGCGACGCTTCCTGCGCTGGAGCGAGGAGCGGGCGCACGAGGCCGGGCTCACCCCGGCCCAGCACCAGCTCCTCCTCGCGGTGCGCGGCCACCAGGGGACCCAGCCGCCGACGATCGGCGACGTCGCCGAGTCGCTCCTGCTGCGCCACCACAGCGCCGTCGAGCTCGTCGACCGGGCCGAGGCCGCCGGCCTCGTCGAGCGGCGGCGGGACCCGAGCGACGGGCGCGTCGTGCGCCTCGAGCTGACCCGCACCGGGCGAGCGGCGCTCGAGCGCCTCTCCTCCCTCCATCTCGAGGAGCTTCGCCGCCTCGCCGAGAGCTTCCGACCGCTGTGGGAGGGGATCACGGTGCCCACCGCCGGCACCGACGACGGGTCGCAGCCCGAGGTGCGCGTCGGCCACGTGCTCGCGCCGCCGTCCGGCGGCGGCACCCGCGTCCTCGTCGACCCGACCTGGCCGCGCGGGCTGCGCCGCGAGCAGGCCCCGATCGACCGGTGGCTGCCCGAGGTGGCCCCCAGCGCGGCGATCCGCCGCCTCGACGACGGCACGCCGCAGGCGTTCGCGTCCTTCGCCCGCCGCTACCGAGAGGAGCTGCGCGCGCAGTCCGGTGCCCTCCTCGAGGAGCTCCGACTGCTCGCCCACAGCGGAGGGCTCGTGCTGCTCACCGCGTCGCACGACCTCGAGCGGTCCGGCGCGAGCGTCCTCGCAGGCGAGCTGCGGGCCGGTCGCCCCCCGCGCACGCGGGCCCGCACGCCGGCACGCTAGGCGGGCGGCCGCTCGTCGAGCCCGACGGTCGGCGCCGACTCGCTCCCAGGTGGCGGTCCCGAGGTCGGTCCCGCGTCGCTGGCGTGCACCGGGAGCTTCCGCTCCGCCTCCGGCGAGCCGCCCGCACGCCGGCCGGCGCGATCGACGCCGGCGGCGCGCCCGACGGCTGCCCGGGCGCGGTGGCGCCGGGACCGACGGCGACGCCCCGCCCCGAGGGCGTCCCGGACGGTGAGGACCCGCTCGCGGCGGCGCTCCTCGACGAGGAGCCGCTGACGGGCCTTGAGGAGGTCGATGGCGGTCACCACGCCGGCGAGCTCGCCCGTCCGCCGCTGCAGCACGACGAGCGCCCCGACGCCGTGCTCGGCCATGCGGTCGGCCGCGCGGCGCAGGGTCTCGTCGGGGAAGGCGACGACGACGTGGCGCACCATCACCTCGCTGACCCGGGGCGAGCCCCCCGACGAGCGCGCCGCCTCGAGGAGGCGAGAGGCGCCGACCGCCCCGCGCAGCGAGCCGCGCCCGTCGACGACGGGGAAGAGGCGCTGGCGACGGGCCTCCGGCCGCCGGGCGAGCGCGTCGAGCGCCGCGGTCGCGAGCTGGTCGGGCCGGAGGACGAGCACCTCGGTCGCCATCACCTCGCGCACGAAGAGCGCCTCGAGCGGGTCGACGCCGTACTCGCGCACGACGTGGAACCCTCGGCGCGCCACCTTCTCGGTGAGGATCGACCGCTTCAGCACGCCGGAGGACACGACGTGGGCGACCATGCAGGCGAGCAGGAGCGCGAGCAGCGAACCGGTGTCGCGGGTGAGCTCGAAGGCGAACGCCACCGCGGTGAAGGGCGAGCGGGTCACGCCGGCGAGCGTGGCAGCCATGCCGAGCAGCGACCACGTCGCGACGTCTCCCCCGGGCAGCACCGGCGCCAGCAGGCCGCCCATCGCCGCCCCCAGCATGAGCAGTGGCGCGAGGATGCCGCCGCTCGTGCCAGAGCCGAGGGCGACCGACCAGATCACCCCCTTCACGACGAGGAGCACGGCGAGGGCGGCGAGGCCGAGTCGGCCCGCCAGCTCGGCGCCGATCGTGTCGTAGCCGACGCCGAGGGCACGGGCGTCCACGAGGCCGCCGAGGCCGACCACCGCGCCGCCGATCGCGGGCCACCACGCCCAGTGGAAGGGCAGCCGAGCGAAGGCGTCCTCCATGCCGTAGACGGCCTGGGTGAGCACCCAGGCCAGCAGCGCGCCGGCGATGCCGACGACGCCCGAGCCGGCCACGGCCACGGCGCCGAGCGAGCCGTGCGAGCCGAGGGGGAAGAGCGGTGCCGGACGGACGAGCCCGTGGGCGGCCATCGCGGCGCGAAGCACCGACGCCACGACGACGGCGAGCGCGATCGGTCCCGCGGAACGCGGCCGCCACTCGAAGGCGAGCAGCTCGACGCCGAAGAGCGCGGCGGCGACCGGCGTGCCGAAGACGGCGGCCATGCCCCCGCAGGCGCCGGCGACGAGCAGCGTCCTGCGCTCGGCTGCCGAGAGGCGAAGGAGCTGCGCGAGCACCGACCCGACGGCGCCGCCCGTGAGGATGATCGGGCCCTCTGCGCCGAACGGCCCCCCGCTGCCGATGCTGATCGCGCTCGAGACGGGCTTCAAGACGGCGAGGCGGGGCTCGACCTTGCTGCCGTTGACGAGGATCGTCTCCATGGCCTCCGGGATGCCGTGGCCGCGAATGCGCTCCGACCCCCAGAAGGCCATCGCCCCGACCGCGAGGCCGCCCCCGACCGGCACGAGGGCCGACAGGGCGTGCAGGTGGCTGGTCGTCGGCGCGACGAGGCGCACGCCGAGCCGGCCGTCGTAGAGCAGCTGGGTGAACAGCCCGATCAGGTTGAGCAGGCCGAGGGCGACCCCGGCGGAGAGCGCGCCGACCAGGAGGGCGAGGGCCGCGAGGAGCCCGACGCGCGCGCCGGTCTCGAAGTCGGCGAGCGATCGCTCGCCGGCAGCGCGCGCGGGCAGGCGGGGCGAGGGCGGCACGCCGCCCACTTTAGTCGTGTCACGATATACATGCGCCCGCCGATCGCCCGGCTCGGCGGGCGCGTCGCCGGTAGTCTCGTGCGCACCGGAGAGACCCGGGAGCCAGCCGAGGAGCCCGCATGCCCGCCGACGAGCTGTTCGTCGCCACCGACCACGACGGCCGCTCGCACCACGGCGGCGCGCCGGTCACCTGGCACCTGCCAGCCGTGGTCGACGGTCGGACGATCCCGGGCGACGAGACAGCGGGAGCCGACGCGCCGCTCGTCCTCTGGCGCCCGCCCGGCCTGCTCGACGCGCTCGACAGCCGCATCTTCCGCGCCGAGGCGACCGGCGAAGTCCTCGCGAACGACGAGGCGCACGTCGAAGCCCGCGCCGCGCGCCTCGTCGCAGCGACGCCCTGGGACGACGCCCGGGCGGCTCGCTTCGCGCTCGAGTGCGCCGCGCACGCCCTCGGCGAGGAGGCCGACGCCGTGCTGCCCGACGGGTCGCGCCTCGGCGACGTCGTCGCCGAGGCCGGCGAGGTCGTCGCCTCGGCGGGGACGCAGGCCGAGGACCACCTCGGCTTCCTCGCCCGCCTCGCCTCGGCGCGGCGTCTTCGCCGGCAAGGCGAGCTCGTCGGCGACCTCGCCCTCGCGCTCCTCGGCGAGGACCACGAGCGGGCGCGTGACGCGCTCGAGGACCCGGCGTGGGCCACCCTCGCCTCGGTCGCCGAGGCGGTCCTCGCAGCGGTGGAGTCCCTGCGCCACCTCGCCCTGCCACGCTACGTCGAGGTGCGCGAGCGAGCGTCCGAGGCGGGCCCGCCCGACGCAACCGGCGGGACGGCCTCGCTCTTCACCGTGTCGACGCCGTGGGGGCCGCTCGTCCCCCTCGCCGAGCGCCCGTCGCCCTACGAGCCCGCGGCCCGCACGGCACGCGAGGCAGCCGCACGGGCGCGCCAGGCCGTCCTCGAGCGCGCCGGACCCGCCGCGGCGACGGCCGAGCGGTCCTTCCAGGCGCAGCGCCTCTCGGAGCTCCTCGCCGGCCCCTAGCCCCCAGCGCTCGGGCGCAGCGGCGGCTCGCGCCCGGGCCGAGCGCGCGTGCTCCGAGCCACCTGGACGGGCGAGGGCGCCCCCGGCGGCGGCGGGGCGCTCGTCTACGCTGGCCGAGTCCAGCCCCGAGCTGGGCGACGAGGTCACGGCACGAAAGGCGCACATGGCCCGGGCGAACGAGCACGGCGTAACGCCCCAGAGCGAGGACTTCTCGGCCTGGTACAACGAGCTCGTCGTGAAGGCGGAGCTCGCCGACCGGGGGCCGGTGCGCGGCACGATGGTCATCCGCCCCTACGGCTACCGGATCTGGGAGCTGCTGCAGGCCGAGCTCGACGAGAGGATCAAGGCGACCGGCCACGAGAACGCCTACTTCCCTCTCTTCATCCCCGAGAGCCACCTCGCGCGCGAGGCGGACCACGTGGAGGGCTTCGCCCCCGAGCTCGCCGTGGTGACCCAGGCCGGCGGGCACGAGCTCGAGGAGCGCCTCGTCGTGCGCCCGACGTCGGAGACCGTGATCGGCGAGATGTTCTCCCGCTGGATCACCTCGTATCGCGACCTGCCGCTGCGCATCAACCAGTGGGCGAACGTCGTGCGCTGGGAGCTGCGACCGCGCCTGTTCCTGCGCACCACGGAGTTCCTCTGGCAGGAGGGCCACACCGCCCACGCGACCGAGGCCGAGGCGGTCGCGGAGGCGATGACGGCGCTGCGCCTCTACGAGGAGGTCGCCCGGGACGTGGCGGCGATGCCGGTGGTCGCCGGCGACAAGACCCCGAGCGAGCGCTTCGCCGGGGCGCTGCGCACCCTCACGCTCGAGACGCTCGTGCGCGACGGACGCGCCCTGCAGGCGGCGACCTCGCACTTCTTCGGGACGAACTTCTCTCGCGCCTTCGACATCACCTTCGCCACGGCCGACGGCACGCTCGAGTGGTGCCAGACGACCTCGTGGGGGATGAGCACGAGGATGGTCGGCGGCGTGATCATGACCCACGGCGACGACAAGGGGCTCATCCTGCCCCCTCGCCTCGCCCCCTACCAGGTCGTCGTCGTGCCGATCGGGCGGGGGCCGGAGCTCGGGCGCAGCATCGACGCGGCCCGCTCGCTCGCGGCCGAGCTCGAGCCGGCGGGCGTGCGGGTGCGCGTCGACGAGCGCGACCACCTCTCGCCAGGCTTCAAGTTCAACGAGTGGGAGCTGCGGGGCGTCCCGCTGCGCCTCGAGCTCGGCCCGCGCGACCTCGCGGCCGGCACGGTGACGGTCGCCGAGCGCCTGGGCGGGGAGAAGCAGGCGGTGCGGCGCGAGGAGGCGGTCGCCGCGGTCCTCGCCCGCCTCGACGCCATCCAGGCTGCCCTGCTCGAGCGCGCGACGCGCTTTCGCGACGAGCGCACCCGGGTCGTGGACACCTTCGACGAGCTCGTCGACGCGGTCGCCGCCGGCTTCGCGCTCGCACCGCACTGCGGCGACGCCTCCTGCGAGGCGAAGATCCAGGAGGTCACCTCGGCCACGCCGCGCTGCGTCCCCCTCGACGCGCCGGCCGAGGAGGGCCACTGCGTCGCGTGCGGCAAGCCGGCCGCGTACGGACGCCGGGTCTACTTCGCCCGCGCCTACTGAGCGCGGCTCGCCAGCAGCGCCTCGGCGATCTGCACGGCGTTGAGCGCCGCGCCCTTGCGCAGGTTGTCGCCCGAGACGAAGAGCGCGAGGCCGTGCTCCACGCTCGGGTCCCGCCGGATCCGCCCGACGAGGGTGGCGTCCCGGCCGGCGGCCTGCAGCGGGGTTGGGAGGTCGACGACCTCCACGCCGGGCGCGTCCTCGAGCAGGCGACGCGCCTCCTCGGGCGCGAGCGGCGACGCCAGCTCGACGTGCAGCGATAGCGAGTGGCCCGTGAACACCGGGACGCGCACGCAGGTGCAGTCGACCGCGAGGCTGTCGAGGCCGAGGATCTTCCGGCTCTCGTTGCGGAACTTCTGCTCCTCGTCGGTCTCGCCCGACCCGTCGGGCGCGAGCGCCCCGGCGAAGGGGACGACGTTGAAGGCGATCGGCGCGCCGAACACCTTCGCCTGGGGGAAGTCGAGCGCCGCGCCGTCGAAGGCGAGGGCCCGCGCGCTCGGGCCCACGGCGCGAACCTGCTCGTCGAGCTCTGCGACGCCGGCCGCCCCGGTACCGGACACGGCCTGGTAGCTCGACGCCACGACCCGGCGCAGACCCGCCGCGTCCGCGAGCGGCTTGAGGACCGGCATCGCCACCATCGTCGTGCAGTTCGGGTTGGCGACGATGCCCTTCGGGATCGACGCGAGCGCCTGCGGGTTGACCTCGGGGACGACGAGGGGAACGTCGGGATCGAGGCGCCAGGCCGAGGAGTTGTCGATGACGATCGCACCGGCCGCCGCCACCCGCGGGGCGAGCTCGAGCGATGCCGCCTTGCCGCAGGAGAACAGGGCGATGTCGATCCCGCGGAAGTCCGCGCCCGCCGCGTCCTCGACGGGCACCTCCTCGCCGTCGAACTCGAGCAGCCGGCCGGCCGATCGCGCCGACGCGAAGAAGCGGACGCCGTCGAGGGGGAAGTTGCGCTCGACGAGGATCGAGCGCATCACGCCGCCCACCTGGCCGGTCGCCCCGAAGACCGCGATCAGCATAGCGAGAGGTTAACCGCCGGCCCTCGGCCGGCTCCCGCGGGCCCGCTCAGTCGCCGAGCTCGAACGCCTGGTGCAGGACCCGCACGGCGTGCTCGGCAGCGCCGCCCTCGATCACGCACGAGATGCGGATCGGGGACGTGGAGATCATCTCGATGTTGATCTTCTCGGCCGCGAGTGCCTCGAACATCCGCGCCGTCACCCCCGGGTGCGTCCGCATGCCGGCGCCGATCACGGAGACCTGGGCGATGTTCTCGTCGACGAGGACCGACGAGGCGCCGATCTCCGGTGCCAGGGACTGCGCGACCGCCATCGCGGCCTCGAGCTCCGACCTCGCCACGGTGAAGGAGATGTCCGTCATGCCCTCGTGCGAGGTGTTCTGGACGATCAGGTCCACGTTGACGAGCCGGTCGGCGAGCCCGCGAAACAGCGAGGCCGCGACGCCGGGCCGATCGGGCACCCGCGTGATGGTGAGCTTCGCCTCGGAGGTGTCGCTCGTGACGGCGGACACGATCGGCTGCTCCATGGTGGGGTCCTCCTCGGTGACCCACGTCCCCGGCTCCCAGGTGAAGCTCGAGCGTACGTGGAGCGGAACGTGGTGGTTGCGGGCGAACTCGACCGAGCGCAGCGCGAGCACCCGCCCGCCGGTCGCGGCGATCTCGAGCATCTCCTCGAACGAGAGGTGGCGCAGGCGGCGCGCGTTCGGTACGACGCGTGGATCCGCGCTGAAGACCCCCGAGACGTCGGTGTAGATCTCGCAGCGATCGGCCCCGAGCGCGGCGGCGAGGGCGACCGCCGTCGTGTCGGAGCCGCCCCGGCCGAGGGTCGTGACGTCACGGTCGAGCGACACCCCCTGGAAGCCGGCGACGACGGGCACGACGCCGCGCTCGAGCGCCTCGCGCAGTCGCTCCGGGCGCACCTCGAGGATCCTCGCCTTCGTGTGCGACGCGTCGGTGATGATCCCCGCCTGGCTCCCGGTGAAGGAGGCGGCGGGCACGCCGAGCTCGGCGAGGGCCATGCACACGAGCGCCATCGAGATCCGCTCGCCGGCGGTGAGCAGCATGTCGAGCTCGCGCGGCGGGCGCAGCGCGCTGACGTCCTGCGCGAGGCGCAGGAGGTCGTCGGTCGTCCGGCCCATCGCGCTGACCACGACGACGACGTCCTCGCCGGTGCGCCGGGTCCGGGCGATGTGGTCGGCGACGGCGCGGATGCGCTCGGCGTCCGCGAGCGACGAGCCGCCGAACTTCTGCACGGTGAGCGCCACGGCCACACGCTAGCTGCGCGATCGCCTCCCGCCGCGTCGACAGCGCCCCCGGCGGCCGGTACCTTCTCGGAGCGTGCCGAGCGAGAAGCGAGCGCGCCAGCGCGCCATGCGCGAGGCGCGCCGCGCCGCCGAGACCCGGCGGAGCCGGCGGGTCCGGACGCTCCGCCGCCTCGCCGGCGCGCTCGTCGTCGCCGGGATCGTCGTCGGGATCATCGTCCTCGTCTCGCAGGGCGCGAAGCCGAAGACGGCTGCGAACCACGCGACCACGAGCACGGCCACCCCGAAGGCCGCGGCCGCCCCGACGTGCCCGCCGACCGGACCGGCCGGGGCGTCGCGACGGGTGACCGCCTTCACCTCGGCGCCGCCGAGGTGCATCTCCCTGCACGCCACCTACCGCGCGACCGTCGTGACCGACGTCGGCACGTTCGTCATCTCGATGCCCGCCGCCGCCTCGCCGGCCGCCGTGAACAGCTTCGTGTTCCTCGCCCGCTACCACTTCTACGACGGGACGGTGTTCCACCGGGTGATCCCGGGCTTCGTCGTCCAGGGGGGAGACCCCACCGGCACCGGGACGGGCGGCCCCGGCTACCGCTTCACCGGGAACACCCCGCCGGCGTCGTGCGCGAGGACCAGGAACTGCTACCGCACCGGCACCGTCGCCCTCGCCAACTCGAGCGGTCCGTCGACCGACGGCAGCCAGTTCTTCGTCGTCCTGCCGGGGGGAGGGCGCACGCTCGACGCCGAGCCCAACTACACGATCTTCGGCCGGGTCGTGCGCGGCATGGCCGTCGTCGAGCGCATCGGTGCCGACGGCTCGCCGAGCGGGACGCCCAAGGTCCTGCACCGCATCGTCAAGGTGACGATCACGCAGGCGAGCGCCTGAGCGCCCGGCCCGGGCTGGCCGGCTCAGTCGCCGAGGGGCTTGCCGGCGAGGGCGGCGAGCGAGTCGAGCTGGCCGTCGACGTAGACGGCAACCGGACCCGGCCCCGCCGAGCGCCAGGTCCCGTCCGGCTCGCGCACCACCGCCGTCTGCTCGGCGAGCGCCACGAGGGCACAGGCGGGTGGGGCGAGCTCGAGGGTGCGCCGCAGCGCCGGGGTGAGCTCGCCGCGGTAGTGGGGGACGACCGCGAGGTCGCGCACGAAGCCCAGGCCGACGGTGAAGGCGCCACCGCGGGGGTCGACCATCGGATCGGTGAGCACCATCGCCCCCGCCGACGAGCCGGCGACGATCGCTCCGGCGTACCACGCGGCGCGCAGGGCGTGGAGCAGTGCCGAGCCCTTGAGGACCGAGCGAAGGTGGAGGGGGGAACCACCCGACAGGTAGACGAAGGGTGCCGCGCGCACGGCGCCGGCGACGGCGGGGTCCTCGGCGTCGGCGCGCGACAGCGCCATGACCGGCACCACCTTCGCGCCCAGCCGGTCGAAGAAGGCGCGCGCCGTCGCGACCGCCCGCTCGGGCCGCTCGTAGGCGGCCGCGGTGGGCAGCACGAACACCTCCCCGCCCGAGCGCGCGACGAGCTCGGCGTCGAGGTCGGACCCCTCGCGCCACTCGCCGCCACCGACGAGGGCGAGCGGCCCCGGGGCAGGGCTCGAGACCACGGGCGCAACCTAGCGCGCACGACCGGACCCCGACGGCCGGCGCGCTAGCGTCTCGCGAGCGAGCGGGCCGGCAGCACAGGCCCTGGCCGGAAGGAGGGTTCCCGCTGCTCTCGCTCCTCACGATCGAGACGCCCGAGCTCGGCGATCGCTCCTACCTCGCCCACGACGGGACGGTCGCAGCGGTCGTCGACCCCCAGCGCGACGTCGAGCGGGTCCTTGAGGCGGCACGGCGTGCCGGCGTCGCCATCGGCTGCGTCCTCGAGACCCACGTCCACAACGACTACGTCTCGGGCGGCCTCGAGCTCGCCGACCGGTGCGCAGCCCGCTACGTGCTCGCCGCCTCGGAGGAGGTGGCGTTCGACCACGAGGGCATCGCGGACGGCGAGACGGTCGCCGTCGGCTCGATGCAGCTCACGGCTCGCGCGACCCCGGGGCACACCCCGGGCCACCTCGCCTACGTCCTCTCGGACGAGACCGGACCGCAGGCCGTGTTCACCGGCGGCTCCCTCCTCTTCGGCACCGTCGGGCGCACCGACCTCGTGGCGCCGGCGCGGACCGAGGCGCTCACCCGCGCGCAGTTCCGCAGCGTGCGCGCCCTGCTGCGCGACCTCGCCCCGACGGTCGCGGTGCTGCCCACCCACGGGTTCGGCAGCTTCTGCGCCTCGAGCCCCGGCAGCGGCGCGTCGAGCTCCACGATCGGCGACGAGCGCGCCGCCAACGTCGTCGCCGAAGCGGACGAGGACGCCTTCGTGGCCACGATCACCGCCTCGCTCGGCCCCTACCCCCGCTACTACGCGTCGATGGCACCGATCAACCGCAAGGGACCGCCGCCGTTCCCGCGCTGGGCGCCGCGGCCCGTCGGGCCCGGGGAGCTCGCCACGCGGCTGAACGCCGGGGAGTGGGTCGTCGACCTCCGCCCCCGGCGGGCGTTCGCCAGCGCGCACCTCGCCGGCAGCGTCGGCTTCGAGCACGCGCTGCCGTTCACCACCTACCTCGGCTGGGTCGTCCCCTACGGCGCCCGCCTCACGCTGCTCGGCGCCAGCGCCGCCGACGTCGCCGCCGCGGCCCGGGACCTCGCGCTGATCGGCCTCGACGACCCCTCCGCCGCCTACGGCGCGATCGAGGAGCTGGCCGCCGCCGCGACCGTGCCGCTCGCCGGCTACCGCGTCGTCGACTTCCGGGCGCTCGGCGCCGCACTCGCTCGCCACGAGCCGATCTCCGTGCTCGACGTGCGCCAGCCCGACGAGTGGCGCGCCTCGCACGTCGCCGGGGCGATCCACGCCTTCCTCGGGGAGCTCCCCGAGCGTCTCGCCGAGCTCCCCGACGAGCCGATCTGGGTCTACTGCTCCACGGGGTACCGCGCGAGCGTGGCCGCCGGGATCCTCCAGCGCGCCGGCCGCAGCGTCACCCTCGTCGACGACGACTGGTCCCGGGCCGAGGCCGCCGGCGTGCCGCTCGTCGCGCCCTAGCTCACCTCGGCTCGCGCCGACGCGTCGCCCGCAGGTGCCCCGCCGCGAGCTCGAGCTCCACCACCTCGGCCGTCCCCAGCCGCGGCGGCCCGCCGGCCGGCGCGACGAGCTCGAGCAGCGCCGGCAGGACGTCCCCGTGGCTGCAGGCGGCGAGGCGCCCGCCCGCGAGCGCGTGCGCCGCCTCCTCGAGCCGCCGGAGCGCCTCGGCGGCCGGCGTGCCCTCGGCGAGCCAGCCGACCGTCTCGACGCGCACGCCCACGCGCCGGGCGAGCGGCTCGACGGTCTCGACGCAGCGGCGCGCCGGGCTGGAGAGGACGCGGCGCAGGCCGGGCGCCAGCCGGGCCGCGAGCGCCTCGGCCTGCCGGCGCCCGCGCTCGCTCAGCGGGCGGGCGCCGTCGTCGTCGGGCCAGGCGGCGCGCTCGACGGCGGCAGCGTGGCGCACGAGCGCGACGAGCGGCGGGCCGGCGTCCGGTCCCTCGCGGCGCGTCACGCCGCCACGCCGACGAGCGACCCGACGCCGTAGGTGACCGCCCCGGCGACCGCGCAGATGCCGAGCGAGCGCAGCGCCGAGTAGAGCTTCGAGCGCGCCGTGAACAGGGCGAGCGCAGCGCCGACCGCGAGGGCCGCGAGCGCCGTGAGGACGATCGCGGCGACGACCGCCGCCGTCCCGAAGGAGCCGCCGAGGAAGGGGGCGAGGGGGAGCACGGCGCCGAGGGCGAAGCTCGCGAACGACGACGCGGCGGCCTGGACCGGCGAGCCGAGGGCGTCGGGGTCGATGCCGAGCTCCTCGCGCGCGTGGGTCCGGAGCGCGACCTCCGGGTCCTCCATGAGCTGGTCGGTGAGCCGGCGAGCCGTCTCGGCGTCGATCCCCCGGCGCCGGTAGATGCGCTCGAGCTCGCGTCGCTCGCTCTCGGGCTGCTCGCGCAGCTCGGCCCGCTCGACCTCGAGCTCGCGCTCGAACGCCTCCCGCTGGGCCCGCATCGAGACGTACTCGCCGGCCGCCATCGAGAAGGAGCCGCCGAGCAGCCCCGCGAGCCCGGCGAGGCGGACGACGCCGGCACCGGGGTGGGCCCCGGCGGTCCCGAGCACGAGCGAGACGTTCGAGACGAGGCCGTCGCTCACGCCGAACACCGCGGCGCGCAGTCCGCCCCCGCGCACGTCCCGGTGGGCGCGCTCGAGGCGCAGCGGCTCGGCCTCGAGCCCGTGATCCCTCCCCGCGCTGCGGGCGCGACGCAGCCAGGCCGAGCGGCGCGTACCTCGGGACCCGAGCATCGACACGACGTTAGCCCTGGTCGCCTCGCGCCGAACCGGGTAGCGCCGACGGGGTGGCCGCCCGCCCCTACCATGGAGCCGTGGCGGGGGACCTGGCGTCGGCCGGCGAGGCCGCGCGGC
>Ga0209061_1001491_pt1 | contig 38299 bp, 37 predicted proteins | sample Coa_R1_10_FD_187157 | JGI IMG/M metagenome (GOLD analysis project Ga0209061, IMG submission 187157) | Surface soil microbial communities from Centralia Pennsylvania, which are recovering from an underground coalmine fire - Coalmine... | ecosystem: Environmental > Terrestrial > Soil >... | reverse complement strand
CAAGTATGCGTTAAGTGAGAAGCCATCGGATGCAGGTTTGGAGGCAGGCAGGAAGCCACCGGATGTGGGTTCGGTGGCGCGTATTTCGATTTATGGTTGTGCAGGTTATGGTATAGACATATTCGCAGAGGATAAAGAGGCAGGGATAATGCGCATAAAGGGATTTGAAACGACGTGTAATTTAAGATTTATAGGATAGTGTCAGTAGGGAACCGTTAATCTCGAGGTGTAGCGGACGGTTTAAGGCGTAGGAGCGTAGTAACGAGCAATGGGGTAACGAATGTAGTAGACACGGTGTATGATGTGAGCATGCCAGTGGAGGAGGTAGGGTATGCTCAGGGTACGAACACGCCCTACCCTTCTGCAATGTACCTGATAGGCCCTCGTGGTCCGGAGTATCGTCGGGATGTGGTGCATCAGAGTGTGAGTTGGTATGTGTATGATGGGCTGGGGAGTGTAGTTGAGGAGGTAGACCCCAGTGGCAATATAACCGCAGCCAGGAAGTATGATGTGTATGGTTTAGTGCGGAGTGGTCAGTTAGGGAGCAGCAGTCAGAAGTACGTGGGGGGATTAGGCCATGAGAGCGATACGAACACGGGTTTAATTTACATGAGGGCGCGTTACATGGACCCCGTGTTAGGCAGGTTCCTCAGTGAGGACCCGGTGAGGCATGGAAACGATTGGTTCCTCTATTGTGTCGAGAACCCTATCAACTGCATTGACTCGACAGGACTCGCTGGTACGGCATTAGAAGTCTCTTACGCAACTGCTGAAGAGGCTATTTTAGATGAACAAGGCAGTTCCGTCGCGCGGGCTGTTCTGGGGCGAGCCCAAGAAATCGTCGAGATTCTACAAGACAAATATGAGTGCCTTCGTGAGGCTATTGAATATGGATTTGACCGACAGGGAAACGCAGGGATTGTTTTTAGAAATAATCGTAATAGGCGAACATTGTTTCGTTTTGTGTTACAAAGCGATGGGCAGTGGCTTGTAAAACTTACAAGTGACCCTACTCTTACATATTATTTCGGTTCCCATTATTTTCTTGCAAGTCAGATTGAACAACTTAATGAGGTATTGAGCGCATTGTTATAGAGGCAAAATTATATTAAGGAGAAATCTTACGCGCGATGCAAGACAAAGCAGAGATACTATTGGAAAAACTTCTAGCCCTAGAACAACGTGTTACGCATTTAGAACGATGTCTTTCCAAGCTTCAGCGCAGACCGGATGAAGCGACTGATGCCCAAACAGCATCAGGTGAATCGCTTGCTAGAACCTACATTGCGCCCTACATCGAGTTAATTATGGGAGAGCAACGAACGGAGTTGCGGATACTCAGCCCCAAAGGGGAACCCTGTATTCGTTTGGTTGCCGGATGGCTGGGCACGCTATGGGGAAAGAGTGGAGAGGTGGGCGTTTTGCGGAAACAAGAGGTGGTAGTCAGTATACACGGCTACGATGAAGGAGGTTTTGTAGAGTTTTTTGGGGACAGCGCGTCACAAGCTACTATCCGGCTGCTTGCTCTGGCGGAAGTGCAAGAGGGAGGACGTATTGAGTTTGAACCGTTAGTGGATGGAAGGTTTGGTTTTGGAATACAGAGCACGGCCAATGGAGGGAGTTTTTCGCTCTTTATGGCGATAACACAAGGAAAGTTCAAAGGTATAGACCTCTATAACACCCAAGAGGGAATGGAAGTGTACTTCATGAATGGGGTTCCTGAGCGTGAATTCAAATTACAGTGGTAGGAGAAGGAACCATGGAAAATGCTTTCGAGCGGCTGGCGGCCTTGGAAAGGCGGATTATCGAGTTGGAAGGGCAGATGGCTATAGCTCTGAATGAGGAAGCTGCAAAAAGTTCCCAAGAGAGAGTGGATGAAAGCCTGTCCTTAGGCCCGAGATTACAAGTGCAGTACGATACGAGGCAAACGGAGTTTCGTGTACTAGGCCCAGAGGGTCAGGCAGGTGTATGTCTGGTGGGTAGTGAAGAAGGAGGTGAGATTCGGATACTTGATGCATCTGGCCGCGTGGCAGTAAGAGTGGACGCGACGCCGACGGGTGGAAGAATGAGGATATATGATCCGATGGGTCGTGAGATGTTGAGGATTAGTGTGGAGACAGAAGGGGGTCTTATAGAGTGTCGGATGCCTCAAGGAGATATAGGAGTAGGGTTACGGAGCCGAGAAGGAGGTGGGGAATTTATAGTGATGGACGGTGAGCGGGGTACAGGAGTGCAGGTGCGAAGTATGGACGCTGCCATGGAGGTGACCCTGTTAAAAGAGGGGCAGGTGGTCATGAAATGGGTGCTATGATATGTGAACTTATACTGTCAATGCCGTTGTTGTATCAGAACGTGTACAGTTACGATAACGACGGGCAGCGGTTGACCAACCAGATAACCGATGGCAGTGGGAACGTGCGCACGGAGCAGTACGGTTACGACAGTCTGAACCGTTTGGTGAGCGTGAACTACGGGGATGGGGAGACGCAGAGCTACACGTTCGATGCGATGGGCAACCGGCTAACGAAGCAGGATAATGTGAGTGGGGCGGAGAATTACGGTTACAATAACGCCAACATGTTGGTAAGCCGGAATGGGAGCGGTTACGTTAACGATTTAGATGGGAACACGCTCAGCGGTGGAGGGCGCAGCAATGTGTGGGACAGCCAGAACCGTTTGGTCTCCTGCAACTACACGGCGCCCAACGGGGTGGCCTACAGCAGCCAGTTCACCTATGGGGCGGACGGTTTAAGGCGTAGGAGCGTAGTAACGAGCAATGGGGTGACGAATGTAGTGGACACGGTGTATGATACGAGCATGCCTGTTGAAAGCGCTCTTGTGTCTTTGCCTAGAAGAGCAGATGGGGCGAATTGGTTATCTCGTTGATAGCCTAGGGTTAGGCTTTTTCTGGGATAGAGAGACGTTGATAAGGATAGAGACGGAATTGGTAAAAGTTTTTACACGCTTAACCCGAGAAGATGATGAGTTGCTAACCCCTTATCAGAAAAGTGTCTGCAACGTTTGCTTTAAGGCAAAAGGAGTTCTGAGTATTCTCAACGCCTTTCGGAGTTGTGAAACGGGTCAACAAAGGGAATATCGCGTTCGATCATCAATCTACAACTGGGGAAGTCCCTAACAGAGTGTCGCATACGGAGAACCTATCTAGCTCTCCTAGCAGAGGGCAAGACTTGTTAGGGAAGTGGGAATAGATACGACGAGGAGAAGCGAGCATGATTAGAAAATTTCAGGTACCAGGCAAGTTCGGTGACCTATTAAGTGATATTTCTCGAACGCAACTGAGAAAGGCTGTTGGGAATGCAATTGAGGAGTTCAAGAAAGCAGAGGGTTTGCGAGGGAATGATAATATCGCCATCTCTTGTAAAGGATTTGCGTTGTGTATCCACGTACAGCTGACATCATTGGATTTGTCAGCGATATGATTGCTTTTGCCACATTAGGAGATTAGGTTCCAATGGCGGAGTGGCAGGCAATGTTCGTTTTAAAGGGGAACTCCAAGCCCGTTATTCGGCTAGACGGACTGCCGGACTCCTCAGTTGTTGTAAAACACTCTATCGTAGGCACCGTGGTTACATTAACAATTGAGGCCTGGAGGCAAGAAAGTCAAGTTTTTAGCAACATACAGAGCTGGCCGCTAGACTACTACGAATATCTTTTATTCGCCAAACTTGCTGAACTATGTCGTTCTGTTGAAGGCTTATCTCGCCGCCTAGGGCGCTATACTTATCCACAAGGCGTTGCATTAAAGAAACAGGCTTATGTTATGGTATCTCCCCCGGTACGTCGTATTATCAGCAAGGAGATGCGCCTTTGGGAAGTGGAGACAAGGTGGTTTTTACAGGAGACTGCTTTTGTGGAAAAGCCTATCAATGAAGGGGCAGACCTGTCAACATATAAACTATTTAAGATGCACTCCTTGCGAGAGTGGGTCGAGGAATTTGGAGAGCAGATGATCGAAGCCTGTGAGAAGTTAGAGGGTTACTGTGAACCCCTCTTGCCGGCCATTGAGATTGACGATACCGATGAAACAGGCTCGGAGAGGAAGTAGAGTATGCGGATGCTCTATGGCTGGCGTATGTAGTATGCCAATGGTTTAAGGCGGTGAAGTGTGGTAACGAGCAATGGGGTAACGAATGTAGTAGACACGGTATATGATGCGGGCATGCCTGTAGAGGAGGTGGGGTATGCTCAAGGGACGAACACGCCTTATGTTTCTGCAGTGTACCTGCGAGGCCCTCGAAGGCCGGAGTATCGTCGAGATGTGGTGCACCAGAGCGTGAATTGGTATATGTACGGTGAGGGACAGGCGCCCTACCCCAGAAAATCTTGCGATATTCTGGGGACCCCTGTCGGTCTTGAAGAAGCAGGAATCGGGGTCTATCCCATTGGAGCACGGTTTGGACAACGGCATCGCTTAGGGTGTCTGTGGCGGCACTAGGGCAGGGTCTCGGTGACAGAAGTAGGGGTAGAGGCAAGTGGTGCAGCGGACTCTTCCACAGCATGCCCTGCCGTTTAGGGGTAGAGGTTATGCTTGAAGAGTTACGGGGAATAGGAGCTCAAACCATGAGAGGGAGTTATTTTTTTGTGGTATGGGCGGTGCTGCTCATACTCGCATTAGCCTATCTCTTTTCTCTCCATGCAATGGGATTGCATGGTTATCGCCTTGTTCTGGGTGGGTTATATGCACTGATAGCTTTAGCCCAAATTCTCCTTCTGGTTTGGGCGCGAAAACACTATGTTAAGGAGTTCTATAGGAAGCTTCATACCTCTCCGAACCCTGGGGAGCAGCTGGAACTTTGGACGGATCTCTTCGTCGCCAAAAGCGGACTAACTTCTCGATTGGATGCTGCGATCGCCAACGTTGCGGAAATTATTATGCGATGGAGAGCATTGGCAAGAGAACCCTATGAGCCATCACTCTTTGAGGCCATGCGAGAGCTTAAGCACTATCTAAAGGACGTGCCAACGTCACCAAGAGTATCGAACGATACTATGGAGAAGCTGTGTCTCATTTTGGTCTCAAATGAGTCTTGTTTTCGGAGACAGGATCGTGAGGAATTACAGGAATTGCGCTTCTTGATAATTGATTTCATTGAGCAACGCCGTTATTTAGAGGCATGCCCGGCTTTAACCGCTATAGCGCAACGCAAGGCGAAAACAGATAGCGAGAGGATGCTTCAAGCGAAAGCAAGGCACTGTTTAACGGTATTGACTCCCTATATACAAAAGAGTAAAGATTTGTTACGTCCCTCGAGTGAGACGACCTGTTTACTAAAAACACCTCTGAGAGCCGTTGAGGAAGAGAGGGATAGGATGTTTCTCGTGCGTCCATCGGAGGAAGTCAAAAGGAATTAGATTAACCGCCTTGATAGAAATAGAGAGGAGGTTGGAGGATGTCAGTAGAGATTTGGACATGGCCTGTCTCGAAAGGTTTGGCTTTCTCGCCCATCACAGGGCGAATAGAACCGGGTACCCCGCCTCGCTTGCTGAAAGTGGTGCAGGCCGATAGCTTACGAGGGGTTGATTTGAGCCATTCAGATTTATTTCATGCCGATTTTTCCTTTCACGATTTAACGGGAGCGAATTTGGCGCACCGCAAGTTGATGTGTGCCTGTTTGGAGGGGGCTATTTTGAAAGGAGCGAACCTTGAAGGTGCCAAGCTCGTTTTGGCAGACCTGAGCGATGCGATTTTAGAGGATGCCGATATGCAGCGGGTGTATGCCTTAGAGGCCACGATGCGTCGCGCTCGGTTCTGGGGGGCAGATTTGCGTGGGGCGATATTGGGTCGGGTTTTCCTATGTGGTGCGGATTTGCGCGGTGCACGATTAGAGGGCACGGTATTGAAAGGGAGCTATTACGATGAGGGAACGCAGTGGCCGGAGGGTTTTGACGTGGTAGAAGCGGGTTGCATGCACATAAGTACGTATCGTCGGGAGGATCGTCCTAGGCATGGTTGCAGCGAAGCGTAAGGGTGAGGAGGATTTAGAATTGGTACGCGAGGTGTTTCCTTTGGCTGTAGACGCTGTATCGCAGCTGCTATAGCTTATATACGGCATGTTTATCGAGCCGATGATATTTCGGAAGGAGACAAAGAACCAATTATCTAATAAATGGACAACCAGTAGTGTGCCACCGGCTTTAACGGGTTAACGATCATGATCCTTTTGGGAGCCTAGAGTGGAGGCTTCTGTGACAAGACTAAAAACTTCAGGGCAAGTGTAGATGATCTTATTGGGCTGGAAAGAGAAACTTATCTTCGCCACACTAGATACCGACGCCCCCTGAAACGTTGGAGACAGATGCGAAGGAACGACAATGCCTAACGTCGCTTTTTTTAAACGCCTCTTGCACGGCCAGAAGGCACGAGAAGATAGTAGGGGCCTACGTATCGATTTCCTAGTCTCGGCTTGCAAGCTCCGTGGCGACATGAAGTACATTAAATTGTCAATAAAGTTGCTAAAATATTCACCAATAGCATTTTTGCTTAGTCTTACTAAAGAAATTTTGTATAATAATTACCAACATTTATTATACAGCTACTTCTTGTGCTGGCAATGTTATGACCTAAGGCTTAATGTCGTCTTGCTGTGTTTAGGGTTGGTGCTTATTTCAGAATTAGTCTTTGCTTTTATATATATGGGTATAACAATAAAAAATTTTAAATTTTTTTATTATACCACTTCGTGCCAAGCGCCAAATGCAACAAGTTGCTAAAGCGTTCTATGGAGAGACTACTCTGGGCAGCGCAGATGAAACCGTCAAAAATCAGTTTCTTGCCCTTCTTCTCGAACTTCGACCTAAAACACCTTTGGATTTCCTCGTCAAAACAAGAAAAACTTTATATGAATGGTTGGATACTTTAGGGTCTGACAAATATACTGCTCTGGCTTTTCTTGAGGCGGTTAGCCTACATCTAGAGCAAAAAGAGATAGTCCATAGTGCTTCTATCCAGAACCGTCTGCGTTCTTGGGCTGCCGGCAGACGTGCGGGTAAGGATGGCGAGGTGCGTCAGCGCGCTGAAAGGCTGTTAACCATGCTCTTGCAGTCAGAGGATAGTACCCTGCTTCGAGCCTCTTCTGAGGAGCCAAGGGAGGTCTTATTAAGAGGGGTGTCTAGTGCCCAAACGCATTCGGAGTTGCTAAAGCCTTACGATAACACGGCTATTGCGGTATCTTCTTCCCCTGAACAGGGTTGTCTGAGGGAAGAGGACATGGGGAAGGAGGCAGGCCATGCAGAAAATAGGAGTGAACTAAGGCCGACAAAGTAAGGAGAGCTGTTATCGCCCAAAACCCCTTGTGGACACCGCCGAGTTGTCACTCTTCCGACAGAGAGGCTTATATAGAGGGGGCATATTTTCTTTTTGCGGGTTTCCTATGACCGCAATCGGCTAAGTCAGGGGAGCACATGAGTTGCCATCGGCAGGCGAGGGGTGGGGGCAGTCGAAAATGCTGTATCAGGACTTGTATACTGACGATAACTACTAGCAGTAGTTGATGGTATCCTAGAAAGGTATATGCGCGCGGAAACCATATCACCTCGAAGCAAAGCGAGAGGGACTTTTGTCCTTTGGCGTGCGGTAGTTTACATTCCAAGAAGCTATTCGGCAAAGATGGGCACGGTTTTGTATCTTCCTGATAGACCACCTTGAGGATGAAAGGGTACTCTGAACATGAAACGATCTATTGTTCAATGGGTTCTCTACCTTTTTAATGTTTGCCTTGCTCTGGCAGTGTTATGGCCAGGAGGAAACGTCTCCTTCCGTCAATGGCTCACCATGCCTCTGCACCATCCTTTCGGCTGGGTAGTTATCGGTTGGCCAATGACGGTTGCCTTCAGCTTCATCTTCTATTCCCGGCAGTTCAAGGATGTGTCTTTGTTGCGAAAGTACTGTATATTTATAGCATATGGGGGATTAGCTACACTGGCAATGAAAAACTGCGCAACAGCTTTTTGCACATCCCTCATCTGTAGAGTTTTTTTAGGGGTTGTTGTGAGGGTGATGTATGTTTATTGGAGCCTGACAGTGCTGTATGCGGTTGTCTTCAAAGACCCCTACGGTAAGGGGGAAGGGCAGCAGGTGGATGCCGACCACTCTGCAAAAGATAGAGGTACCTCGCCCTAGCTTTCCTTTCCATTCGCACGATGGGTATCGGCAGACAAGGCAGGATAACGTGAGTAGAGCATTGTGGTTACGACCTATTACCGTGTTGGCGTAGCTGGCAGGCAACTGCGGGAAGCCGCCGGGCTTGAGACTCGTGCAGAGTGTCGCACATGGGTTCATTCCACACATCGCCCCCTAGGCTGGAGGGGGAACTATCGGATGTCTTAGTTCTCCTTTGAACGGGGCTGAGCGGCCATGAAACCGGAAAGCTAGTCTTACGTTGGCGAAATAGGGTACAGAACCGGTCTTGCGCGAAATAGAGGACGTAGAACTCACCCGGCATTGACAGGAAGGATGGTTTCGTGCCACAATATCCCCCGAAAACGTGGGTTCCTTCGCTTGCCGCAGACAGCAGGTGTTCCTTATAGGGAACCTAAGTCTCTTTACGAGAGCCTGCCGAGGAGAAGCCAGGAGTGAATTTAGGAACGCTTTCGCGAGTTTCTCGCGTTAAGGCGCCCGGCACTTCTCTTGCGTACGCAAGTGGAAGGCCGGGCTTTTTGCGTCTGGCCAACTCTTTTGCAGCAGGCGGGAACAACGCAGCCCATAGAAAGGTTGCAAAGGAAACGTTATGCCGAATCCAGAGAAAGTACAAAAAGTAGAGGAGTTGCGCGCGCTTATCGAGCGAAGCACCGGCGCGATCCTCACGGAGTATCGGGGGCTGACGGTCGCCGAGATCACCGGTCTACGCAAAAAACTGCGCGATTCGGGCGGCGAATACCATGTGGTGAAGAACACCCTCTTCAAAATAGCGTTGGGTCCAGAGCAGAGCCAAAAGCTCGAGCAGTTGCTGCAGGGGCCAACGGCCATCGTCTTTGCCACAAAGGATTTGGTGGCCACCACAAAGGCGGCCTCCGACTTCTTTCGCGAACTCCGCCGCCCAGGAGTGCAAATTAAAGCCGGTTGGATAGACGGCAAGGTCTATTCTGCCGACCAGGTGGCCGAGATCGCGAAGTTGCCCCCCAAAGAGCAGATATTGGCACAGCTCATCGGCTCCTTGAACGCGCCCGCATCGAACTTTGTGGGCACGCTCAACAACATCATCGGTGAGTTTGTGCGAACCGTTCAGGCCATAGCCGATAAAAAGGCGGCGGCCTAGAAATAGAACAGCAGAGGAACTGCCCAAGAGAGGAGAAAAGAGAGATGGCTGTTACCAAAGAAGAGATTATCGAAGCGATTAAGAACATGTCGGTTTTGGAGCTGTCGGAGCTTTCCAAAGAGCTGCAGGAGATTTTCGGTGTCTCCGCTGCGGCCCCGGTGATGGGGGTCGCCGTGGCTCCGGCAGCCGCTGCGGCCGATGGAGGGGCTGCACCCGCCGAAGAGGCTCCTACCAGCTTTGATGTGATCCTAGCCGCCTACCCGGCAGATAAAAAGATCGCGGTTATCAAGGTGGTACGCGAGGTTACCAGCCTGGGGTTGAAAGAGGCCAAAGACCTCGTGGAGTCGGCCCCGGCCAAGATCAAAGAGGGCGTGAATCAGGACGAGGCGAAGGCGTTGCAGGCCAAGTTCGAGGCCGAAGGCGCCAAGATCGAGATCAAGCCCGCAGCCTAGGCGAGCGACTACACTGGAACTTCCACCCTTCTTGGCGGAGGGTGGAAGTTTTTTTGTTGAGGCATTGCTCTGCCTCCAGAATAAAGTATCCGAACAAGCTCGATTATTCTTCGTTGTCGTCCGGCCGATTTGAGTATAAGAGACTCTGGGATCGCCCATTTGAGAGAATAAAAAAACACAAAGAGTCTGTATAACACAGGGGCATGGCGAAGTCGCCGCAAATTATATTCTTGGTTTGACATACCAAAGGTTTGGTGTTATAATATGTATAGGTAGGAAGGAATACAGCAGGCCGGTGCTGAAATCTCCTTCCGAACCCTAGCTAAGGAGGCTGTTCCAATGAACCGATCGATCAGCACACCGGTGGCAATCATCTGCATCCTTGTCCTGCTCGCCATCGTGGCTGGACTGGGATACTACTGGATGAATCGACCTCAGCCGGTTAAAGGCGCCGCGGCCAAACTGATGGAGGCCTATCGCCAAGGGCATAACCCGCGCGCCATGGGGCCGGGAGGACAACCCCCTCAGGGTGTGCCCATCCAAACCGCTCCCGCTCCCGCCGGCAGCAGTGCCGCCGAGCGTATGATGAACATGTACCGAGCCATGCACGCCGGTTCCCCCAGTGGCCAGCCATCAACTGGTGGGGCTTCACCAACTGGTTCTAATCCCTAAAATCTACACCATGACAGAAGGAGACTGCTTATGAAAAAAACAGGTTTTACCCTCATAGAGCTGCTCGTAGTGATAGCCATTATCGCGATATTGGCAGCGATCCTCTTCCCCGTGTTCGCAAAGGCGCGACTCATGGCGCGTCGCACGGCCTGCCTTAGCAATTTAAAACAGCTCGGTCTGGCCGCCCTGATGTACGTGCAAGACTGGGACGAGGAGTTCCCAGATGGCGACAACTGGCATGCCCCGGATACCACAACCGACCCCAATGCGGCCTGCGGAAACGCCATGCAGATCTACCCCTACATCAAGAATAAGCAGATGTACATCTGCCCGAATGATGCCTCTTGGGCGACTAATGGAACCAAGTCCTGGCCCTACACCAGCTACGGCACTATGTTCGATTCGTGGTATGACCATGACTACTGGGACCTCCGCACCCTGCTAGACCAGACTTGGAATACCGGCCAAAACGCTTCTTTGGGCATCACCATCGCGCAGTGGAACGGTTGTGGCGCTTCCGTGCGCCGTGGTGTCTCGATGGCCGCCATCCAGGAACCGACCTCGAAGGCCATGATCTTCGATGAACTGGGCTACGATAGCCAGGTCTTCGATATCGCCGTGCCGCCGGGTGGGCAGCGCAACCTGGTGTTTGTGGATGGCCATGCGAAGTTCTCCCCGATGAAGGATTGGGCGCCATCGCAGTTCGCCGGCACGAATGCACCAACGCACTGATCTTAGGGACAGCCTCGCGACTGTTGGCAGCTTAGGAGAGAAGGGCACTTCCTTCTCTCCTCGCTGTCTTTCGTTACGTGGCATGAACGGCTGGCTTGCTTGAGACCATGAAACGGATGATGCACCACCCCGATCGGCAAATGCCATTGTCGCAAGCCCTAAAAACAAAACGCCTGAAAAGCCTCCTCTTCTCCCTGTGCCTCGTCGGGGGTGTTTTGGCAATAGGCTATCTTGTGTGGTTCTGGTTGCAGTGGCACCGCCCAGGAATGCGCTACTATGTGGCCGGGATGAAAGCCATGGCCTCTAATAAGCCCTTTGTGGCGGAACAGCTCTGGCTGCAAGGGGTGAAGCGCGACCCCCGCTTTTATGGATGCTATGAACAGTTAGGACTGCTGTATGGCGAGATTTTTCGCTACCCTCAAGCTACCTACTATTTGAAGAAGGCTGCCGATCTAAACCCCAATGATGGCGAATTGCAGCTGGAACTCGCCCGCGCCGCCCACCAGGAAGGCCGTATGGATATCACCGAGGCCGCTGCCAAAAGGGCCATGACATTGCTGCCCAACAACCCGGAGGCGGTGGGAGGCTATGGCATGATCGAGGCCGAACTGCATAATCGAGAAAAGGCTATTTGGGCGCTAAGACAGGCCTACCATCTGAAAAAAGACTCACGGTTCCTCATTGCGATGGTGGCAAACGAGATGGACGACCTCCAGCTCGATCAGGCCGAAAAAGACCTTACCCCCTACCTTCAACAGCATCCAAACGACCCGAATGCCTGCTATCTGATGGGCGTACTTTATGAACATAAGCCGCATACACCCTTTAATTTAAGAAAAGCCATGGCCTACGCGATCTTGGCGGGTAAAGGCATGCCCAACGATGTGCGCCCCTATACCCTGCTCGGCCGACTGCTTAGTGAGGCCGGGTTCCCGAAAAAGGCCCTTAAAGTCTATCTGGCCGGCAGCGCTATCGCGCCCAACGATAACGGCATCTTGAACGGGCTATTGGAATGCTATCGCCTGCTGGGAGATCGCCAACACGAGCGCGCTGTAGCCCAACAATATCAAAAAGTGCTGCAGTGGCGGAACGATGTGGATCAGCTGATCCATCAGATGCAGTTCAACCCTCACGATGTGGACTCTGGATTGCGCCTGGCCCACACGGAGGAGTTGCTTGGAGATTACGCCAAAGCGCTTGAATATTACGAGCTAATGGTGGAACAAGACCCTACGAACAAGCGCACCCGCGCGGCGCTGATAGACTACTGTAAGCGCCATCATCTGACTAAGCTGGCTAAAAGGCTGGCCGATCCCGACTATGTTCCTTTGGTAAACCCCGCAGAGCTATGATAACCCGCCGAGAACTTCTGATGATGCTGTTAGGTGGCGGCTTAGCTGCTTCTGGGTGTCGTCGCCACGATCCCACAATTCCCGTGTTTCCTATCTCGACCGTCTATAAACCGCAGCAGATCGCCAACGCTCCCATGCTTACTGCTCATCCCATGCGTTTTACCGATGTTACTGCAGCGGCCGGCCTGCACTGGGATTTCAGCAATGGGGCTACAGGTCACCATTACTTCATCGAGTCGACAGGCGGCGGCGTGGCCTTTCTGGACTACAATAACGACGGCCTACTAGATATTTTTGCCGTACAAGGAGGGCCTGTGCCGGGCGCTCCGGCTGCCAAAGTGGCCTTTCCCACGCGCAACGCGCTCTACCGTAATAATGGAGACGGCACCTTCAGCGATGTAACTGCCGGATCGGGCCTCGACGCCTATACCGGCTATGGGCAGGGGGTTTCGGTGGCCGATTACGATAACGACGGTTGGCCCGACATCTATATCACAGCCTACGGCGGCAATCGCCTGTTTCACAACAACGGTAACGGTACCTTTACCGATGTCACCGAGCGCGCCGGTTTGGGCGATACCGCCGGGTCGGAGCTGCCCTGGCCGCTATCGAGCGCTTGGGGCGACTACGATAACGACGGCTACCTCGATCTCTTTGTGTGTCACTACGCCCATTGGTCGCTGGCGTTGGATCGCCCCTGCCCCCTGCGCGGCGAACCCTCGTACTGTCGGCCACAGGTCTACAGCCCCAATTTCTGTCGGCTTTTTCACAATAACGGCGACGGCACCTTTACCGATGTCACCTCAAAGTCGGGCATTCAAAAAGCGTTGGGGAAGGCGATGAGCGCCCTTTGGTTCGACTACGACGAAGACGGCTGGCTCGATCTGTTTGTAACCAACGATACCATGCCTAACTTTTTGTTCCACAACAATCGCAACGGCACCTTCAGCGATAAGGCACTGCAGGCGGGCGTTGCCGTAGGGCCTGACGGACAGGCGCTTTCGGGCATGGGCATCGCCGCCGGCGACTTCTTCGACGATGGTCACGATAGCCTCGTCGTGGTCAACTTTTCGGGCGAGCCGAAGTCGGTCTATCACAATATGGGTGACGGGCTGTTTGAGGATAGTACCTACCGGTCGGGCATGATGGGTACCAACCTGCAGTTTCTTGGGTTTGGCCTAGAGAGCTTGGACTACGACCTCGACGGGCATCTCGATATCGTTGTGGGTAACGGCCATGTGCTCGACCATATTGAGATTTTAGGAGCAGGCGCAAGCTACGCTCAAAGCCAACAGCTTTTTCATAATGGAGGGCGCGGGCAGTTTTCGGAAGACCTTCGCTCGTTGGGCGATCTTGCCAAACCAAGGGTCACTCGTGGCCTTGCCGTGGGCGATTACGACAACGATGGCGACCCCGATGTGGTGATGGTGGCTCAGAACGGCCCTCTGCAACTCTTTCGCAACGACGGAGGAAACCAGAACAACTGGATCACTTTTCGCCTGGAAGGGGTGCACTGCAACAGGGACGCCATTGGCGCAAAGCTGGCTGTGCACACGCGCTATGGCGTCCAAACCCGCTGGGTGCACGGGGGCGGGAGCTATGTATCGCACAGCGACACGCGCCTCAACTTTGGGCTGGCCGATGCGACGGAGGTGGAGGGAGTGGAGATCCACTGGCCACGAGGGGGGCGTCAAACTTTTGGGCCTCTGAAGGCCAACGCTTTCTATTGGATTCGAGAGGGAGAGAGGCCGCGTTTAGACCCACGAGTCTATCGGCGATAGCGGATGGGCAAGGTTTCGAGATGCAAAAGGGGCGGCGGTACCGCCCCTTGCCGTTTTGAGGCCGTGTGGCTAAACGCGACGCCCACACCAAAGCACCGCATTGTAGATAATACGGCGCACGGTGGGATGGAAATAGGTGGGGAAGGTTTCGTGACCCGGCCGGAAATAGAACACACGGCCGGCTCCTTCGCCTTCGTTCTCCCCACCGCCGCGGCCGGAGGTGAACCCTTCTTTTTTGCCAACCCCAACCGTCCAACAGAGCCCTGAGGGAAAGTACTCGCCCCCTAGAGGAAAGTAGGACTGAAAGACCACGCAGAGTGGGGGCGGCACATCGAAGGGGGCGCCATACATCTCTTCCTGGGGCAACACAAAATCGTCTACACCTTGGGCGATGGGGTGTTTAGGGGCACAGACCCGAATCTCTTCGGTATCAGGTGGGTCGGCCTCACGCCAGCCGCCTTTTAGGTGGCCGGGGCAGGCGAGGACGGCTTGGAAGGGCTTCGAGTAGTGGGCCGAATGCAAGGCGATGAAGCCCATTCCCCGCTGATGCACGTGGTCGTAGATGCGCATCATGGTGTCGTCGGTGACCTCGCGATGACGGGCGTGGCCCCACCATATCAGCACATCGGTCTCTTGAAGAGCTTGTTCACTGCAGCCCTGCTCAGGGCCGTCGAGATTGGACGGAAACGCGAGGATGCTTCCTTCCCCAAGTTCGTTGAGCGCCTCCACAATGGCTCCGTTAATGCTGTTGGGGTACACCTTTTTAGGGGCATGAGGGGGATTTTCGTCCCAAACCATTACACGCAGTGGTGTCGAACTATTCATCTATCCATACTCCTCCAAGGGCGCCGCTCTCCTTTGGCGCTTTTCACAAATAAGAAGTATACACGAATCTTGACCATCTTTTGATAGTTTCCACGAAAAACGGAACCCCGGCGCAACACCAATTTGCAAGAATTGTGCCCTAAATAAGGATCAGGGGCGTGAGAAAGGCGTGTTGATGTATAATGGAGCTGTTCGATATGTCCTAGAAAACTAATATTATGTCGAAAACGCTTGATTTTTCGTCACTTTCATGTTATAATGTGTCTAAATCTCCCAGTGAAGGGAGCTTCAAAGGAGAGAACCATCATGGCCGAAAACGCGGATGCGCGGAGAATGCGCTTGTTGAAGGTTTTAGAGGAGAGCGAGGAACACCTTCATCTTGAAGACCTCGCAGCGCTCATGCGTTGCGACTCGCGCACGATCCGCCGAGATTTGGACTACCTACAGCAACTACTAAGTCGTGTTCGAGGGCTAGAGGTGCGGCGTGGGCGCGTTATGGTGGCGCGTTCCCCCTACAGCCCAGGCTACTTTACCGATCAGCTCGATCGCAATCTCGAAGCAAAACAGGCCATCGCCCGTGCCATTGTTCGCTCACTTCCCGACGAGATGGCCATTGCGCTCACCGCCGGCAGCACAACCTATGCTGTGGCCTGCGAGATTCGACGTGCCGTGGTGGAGGGGCGGCCACCGCATAATCTCATCGTTTTCACCAATAGCGTGCCCTCGTTGCTGGAACTGGTGGCGGCGGGAGTGGCCACAGGGGTGCTGGGCGAGATTTACGATCCAGACGACTGCGCCTTTCATGCCCCTGAGTTTCGCAGCACCTTCCAGCCCGGCATCGCCATTGTGGGCGCAAGCGGCGTGCTTTTCGGGCCGGCGGCGCCGTTGGGCGGGCTTGATCTCTTCTCGCATCGCGCCGAGGAGGCCGCGTTTCTCAAACAGTTGCTGCAAGGCGTGCCCGAAATTCTAATCGCCGCCGACAGCCATAAGCTGGGACGGCGACACCCCTGGAGCTTTGGAGGAACCGTGCTGCACGGCAAGATCGTGCGCCTCTTCACCGATGCCGTAACGCCGGAGCAGGCCGAAGAGCTACAGAAGCTGGCCCAACGTCTCGCAGAATGCGGCACCCAGTTCCAGTATATCGTGGCGCCGCCTGTGGAAGCGGAGCCTACAGAAACCCCGCTAGAGGTGGAATATAGTGCTCAGGAGCGCAGGGGCCGACGTAACGGTTCTAGGCGCAAAACGTTAGAAAAATTGAAAGGTAAGGAGTAGAAAATCCCATGTGTGGAATCACCGGCTACATCGGCGCCAGAGAGGCCGTTTCCACGGCGCTCAGCAATCTGAAACGCCTGGAATATCGCGGCTACGACTCGGCAGGCATCGCCTATCTCTCCTCACAGGGGCTTGAGGTGGTGCGGGCAGAGGGGCGCATTGTGAACCTCGAAAAGCTGCTGTCTCAGGTGCCGGCACAGGCATCGGTGGCCATCGCGCATACGCGCTGGGCCACCCACGGGCGACCTTGTGAGACCAATGCCCATCCCCATACCGACTGCAAAAGGCGACTTGCCGTTGTGCATAACGGGATCATCGAAAACTATATGGAGCTGCGACAGCAGTTGCTTGCACAGGGCCACACTTTCACCTCGGAGACCGATACCGAAACGCTTGCACACCTTATCGAGGCCAACTTACCGTCCGCTACAGCCTCTCAAAAAGAGGTAGCACGTGCCATCCGAACGGCACTGAGCCGCGTAAGAGGCTCCTACGCCATTGCGGTGATCTGCACCGACACGCCTCAAGCGCTCTATGTGGCCCGGCAAGATTCACCGCTCGTCATCGGCTTAGGTCATGAGGAGAAGCTCATCGCTTCCGATATGACGGCACTGCTGCGCCATACCCGCCATATGGTGCCGTTGGAAGACGGCGATTTTGCCGTGGTGACCCCCCAAGAGGTGATCATCACCGATAGGCGTGGCGTCGTACAAGAGCGCGCTGTTCTGCATGTGGACTGGGACGATCAGGCGGCGGAAAAGGGCGGCTATGCCCATTTCATGTTGAAGGAGATTCATGAAGGCCCGCGCACTGTGCAGGACACTTTAAGAGGACGACTTGCTAAAGAGGAGCGGATCGCCTTCCCAGGGCTTGCGCTTACGCCTCAAGACCTGCAGCGGTTTGAACGGATCGCGATTGTGGGGTGCGGTACGGCCTACCATGCCGGTGCGGTGGGGAAACGGTGGCTGGAACAGTGGCTTCGTCGCCCTGTGGAGGTCTCGGTGGCAAGTGAGTTTCGCTATTCCGATCCCCTCGTTGACCCCAACACGCTGGTGATCCTAATCTCTCAATCGGGCGAGACGGCCGATACGCTGGCCGCGATGCGCGAGGCGAAGGCGCGCGGTGCCACCACGCTGGCCATTGTAAACGTTATCGGCAGCACCTTGGCGCGTGAGGCGGATGCGGTAATACTCACCCAAGCAGGCCCGGAGATCGGCGTGGCCTCCACCAAAGCTTACCTCGCCCAGCTGGTGGTGTTGGCCCTACTGGGGCTGTTTTTAGCTCAGCTGGAGGCTCCGAATGGTCTACCATCCCACCTGCAAGCGCTCGTGGGCGCCTTGCCGAAGATGCCGCAGTTGCTGGAGCGCTGCTTGCAGCAGGAGGAGGCCATCAAAGCGTTGGCGCGTAAGCTCGTTAGCAGCAAATCCTTCTTCTATCTGGGGCGCGGATTGGACTACGCCACGGCGCTGGAGGCGGCGCTGAAGCTGAAGGAGATATCTTATCTTCACGCGGAAGCCTATCCGGCCGGTGAGATGAAACACGGGCCTTTGGCGCTGATCGAGCCGGGGGTGGCCGTCATCGGCATCTCGACTCAGAGCCTTACCCGTGAAAAGATGGAGAGCAATTTGAAGGAGGTGAAGGCAAGGCAGGGCACCGTGGTGGTGGTAGAACCGGAGGGCACCGTTTCGGATGGGGCCGACGAGCGCATCGTTCTGCCATCGGCACCGGACTGCCTGATGCCGATTCTTGCCATCGCTCCGTTGCAACTTTTGGCCTATTACATCGCCCGCGAGCGCGGCTGTGATATAGACCAGCCCCGCAACCTGGCCAAGAGCGTTACCGTTGAGTAGTGGTGACTAGGCTCGATGTTGAGGCGAGGGGGCACCTGCCCCCTCGCTTTGTTACAGATTGGTACAAGCCCAGAACAATCGCCTACGATGCAACTTTGGGCTGCACACTAAGATGCGGTACTATTTCATAAAAATGTGCGCGCGGAAACCATTTCATCTCGCACGAGGGGGAGGGCGTCGGCCTTGAGGAGCAGGGTGAGGAGCTGCAGAAACAGTCAGTCTCACGGCTCTAGAGTCAATCTGCAGAGCAAGCCTCTCATGTTCGCCCCCTATCCCATCCTTTCCCCCGATTCGGGGGAAAGGGGGCGGTTATGTTGAGTTTCCGAGAGGAAGGTTATCATAGGAAACTGCCAATAAATTTATTGGTCTCCCCTCTCCCCGATGGGGAGAGGGGTGGGGCTGGTGGGGGTACTCTTGAGGGAAAGGTGCGGTGCGCAGCACCCTCGGCCTTGTGTGCCTCCTATCCCATCCTTTATGTGCTGCGGGTGGCGGTTTTTAGGGTGTGGGCGAAGCGATAGACTTCGGAGAGCAGCGACGGCGCGTTGCGATGTGCGTAAATAAGGTCAACCAAAGCGCTGCCCACCACCACGCCGTCCGCGAAGCGGCAGATGGAGTGCACATGTTCGGGTTGCGAAACGCCAAAACCCACGCAAATAGGCAGATCCGTGTGGTGTCGGATGCGCGTCACCACCTCGGTTAGCTCCTGAGGAACATCCCGTCTAGCCCCTGTAACTCCGGTGCGGGAAACGCAGTAGACGAACCCGCTGCAAAGCTTTGTGGCGCTTTGAATGCGCGCCTCGGTGCTGGTGGGAGCTAGCAGAAAGATAGTGTCGAGCCGGTGCTCGTCGGAAAGGCGTTTCCACGGCTCTGCCTCCTCGGGTGTGAGGTCGGTGATAATATGCCCATCTGCTCCAGCCTGCTTTGCATCTGCCGCATAGCGCGCAAGGCCGTAGCGCAGGATGGGGTTGTAGTAGGTCATCACGATGAGAGGCAGATCGGGACATTTGGCACGAATTTGGTGAAGGATATCGAGCGATTTGGCCACGGTCATGCCGTTTTGAAGGGCGCGTTGCGAGGAGGCCTGGATGGAAGGGCCATCGGCAAGCGGGTCGCTAAAAGGGATGCCCAGCTCCACGATATCCACACCCGCCTCGGCAAGGGTTACCACGAGAGGCACGGTCTGTTCAGGAGTAGGGTCGCCTAGCGTAACAAAACCAACAAGCGCTTTCTCGTTGCGGGCCTGCAGTTCGGCAAAACGTTGGGCTATTCGGCTCATCGTAACTCTAAAACTCTCGCAATGGTGTTCATATCCTTATCTCCACGCCCCGAGCAGTTGATGACGACAATCGTCTCTTTGGTAAGCTGTTGGGTTCTCGCGAGGGTTTCAAGGTAGGCGAAGGCATGAGCCGTTTCGAGGGCAGCGATAATGCCTTCCTTTTGGGCGAGTTGTTGCACGGCGCGGATGGCTTCCTCATCCGTAACCGCGACATACTCGGCGCGTCCCGTCTCTTTCAGGTAGGAGTGTTCCGGCCCCACGCCCGGGTAGTCCAGGCCGGCCGAGATCGAATGCGAGGGGGCTACCTGCCCATCCTCGTTTTGAATGAGGTAGCTTGCCGAGCCTTGGAAAACGCCCGGGGTGCCGGCCGTGAGGGTGGCGCAATGGCGTCCCGTTTCAATGCCCTCGCCGGCGGCCTCCACCCCGATAAGCCGCACCTCGCCGTCGTTAAGGAAGGGATAGAACAGCCCTATCGAGTTGGAGCCACCTCCCACGCAGGCCAGCAGAATGTCGGGCAGGCGTCCCTCTTTTTCCAGAATCTGGCTGCGCGTCTCCCATCCTATAACAGACTGAAAATCGCGTACCAACATCGGGTAGGGATGGGGGCCTACCACCGAGCCGATAATGTAGTGCGTCGTGCGTACGTTAGTAACCCAATCTCGAATGGCCTCGTTGGTGGCATCCTTCAACGTGCCGGTGCCGCTGGAGACCGGCGTTACTTTGGCGCCCAGCAGTCGCATGCGAAAGACGTTCAATTCCTGGCGCCTCACATCCTCTTCGCCCATGTAGACCTCACACTCAAGGCCGAAGCGGGCGCAGACCGTGGCCGTGGCCACCCCGTGCTGGCCGGCTCCCGTCTCTGCGATAATGCGGGGCTTGCGCATGCGGCGTGCCAAAAGAATTTGACCTAACGTGTTGTTGATTTTATGGGCGCCGGTGTGGCAAAGGTCTTCGCGCTTTAAGTAGATGCGGGCCCCGTAGTGCTCCGAAAGCCGTTCGGCAAAATAGAGCGGTGTGGGGCGTCCCACAAAGTCACGCAAATAGGTGTCTAGCTCTTTTTGAAAGCTGGGGTCGGCTTTCGCCTTTTGATACTCGGCTACAAGTTCATCAAGCGCGGGGATAAGAGTCTCCGGCACAAACCGCCCTCCAAAAGGGCCAAAATGCCCCTGCTCATCGGGCAGCGAGGCAAGAGGCGGGCGCACATTCGGCATGGACATCAAAGATTCTCCTCAAGTACAGTGCTTAATTATACCACCGAGCTAATGGCGTAGAAACCTTTTGCCGATAGGTATAAAGAGAGTAGAGACTCTCAAAAGGAGCATTAGGTTATGACGCGCACCACCCACAAGCGAGGGGGCGCTTTTCTTCTGGAGGCCACCCTTCCAGAAGAGGTGTTCGTTCCCGAAATGTTTACCGCAGAAGACCGTCTCATCGGCAAGACGGCAGAACAGTTCCTTCACGATCGGGTGCTTCCCCATACCGAGGCCATCGAACGCGGCGACCACGCTTTGGTAAGGCAGCTCATGCTACAGGCCGGAGAGCTGGGCCTGCTCGCGGGCGATGTGCCTGAGGTCTACGGCGGTCTCGGCCTCTCTCACATGGTGGAAGCTCTTATTGCGGAGAAGCTTAACTTTCAGCAGTCCTTTGCGTTGACCCACGAGGTGCAAACCGTTTTAGGGGCGCTACCTCTTCTTTACTTCGGCAATCATGAACAGAAAAGTCGCTACTTACCCAAGATAGCCAGCGGAGAATGGATCGCCGGTTTTGCTCTCAGCGAGGCGCGCTCTGGCTCCGACGTGTTAGGAATGCAAACACGGGCCACTCCTTCTTCGGATGGACTCCACTTCATTCTCAACGGCGAGAAGATGTGGATCACCAATGCCGGAATCGCCGATCTGTTCACCGTGTTCGCCCGCACCGGCGAGAAGGAGTTCACCGCGTTTCTTGTAGAGCGAAATAGCGAGGGGCTTTCCTTAGGGCGCGAAGAGCACAAGTTAGGCATGCACGGCACCTCCACACGCCGCGTTGTTTTCGAGGAAGTAAGGGTGCCGAAAGAGAACGCTTTTGCCGATGGCATGGGGCACCATGCCGCCTTCTGCGCCCTCAACATGGGGCGCTTTCGCCTTGAGGCGGGGGCGGTGGGCGGTTTGAAACAGATTTTGGCGCTGTGTGCAAGCTATGCCAAACAGCGCAAGACCTTCGGTCGCCCTATCGGCGATTACGGGCTAATTCGCCATAAGTTGGCCGAGATGGCTGCCCACATCTTCGCCCTGGAGAGCATGGTCTATCGCCTAGCCGGCGATCTGGAGGAGGCTTTCAGCGGCATTGTGCCCGATTCGGAGGAGGCTCCCCAGCGTTATCGTGCGGCGGCAGAAGAGTTTGCCTTAGAGTGTTGTGCGGTGAAGGTGATCGGGTCGGAGGTTTACAGCTATCTCAGCGATGAGGCCATTCAACTGCATGGTGGCTATGGCTACACGGAGGAGCTGCCGTTTGCACGCGCTTGGCGCGACCAGCGTCTGCTGCGAATTGGGGAAGGCGCCAACGAACTGCTACGAATCGCCATCGTAACGCAGTTGATGCGCCGAGGGCAGATGGGGGTTCTGCCGCTATGGCAGGCGATGGCAGAAGTGGAGAGTGCGAACCGACCTTTTGTGGCCCCGGCCGAAGGCCAAGACGTGCTGACGACGGTTGCGGATGCGGCCGATGGAGCAAAGCGGAGCGCGCTGCTGCTTCTGCGCGAGCTTACGCAAAGAGAGGAGCCTTGGCGCGAAGCGCAAGAGATCGTCGCCGCCATTGCCGATGTGATCGGTGCGGCCTATGGCTTGGAGAGCCTTTACTTGCGGTGTTTGCGCTGCCTTAAGCTAGCAGACCGATCGGTAGAGCCGCTGCTTCTATCCGCACAGGTCGCGGCCATCGCCTATACGGAAACGGCCTATCGGGCGGCAAACTATGCGGTGGCCAGTTTGGGGCTTTCGGGAGCGCCAAATCGGTCTCTTGAAAAGGCTATGGAGGCGCTTCGTTTAGGTGTATGGAACCCTATGAAACTGCGTCGTCAGCTGGCGGAAGCGGTTTTGGAGGCGGATGGCTATCCGAACGTATAGCGCTTGGCGTGCCCCGAGCTAAGGTGGAAATAGAGCTTGAGAAGGGGGTATACTGCAAGTAGCACCGACCTATCAGAGTTGGTGAGGAGCGAAACGAAGAGGATTGAAACGCGGTGCGAAAAACAGAAAAGAGCCATCCGGCTCCCTCCGATCAACAGTGGGTACATCTCAACGGGAAGTTGGTGCCCAAAGCAGAGGCCCATCTTTCCATTTACGACCACGGCTTTCTTTATGGTGACGGGGCTTTTGAGGGGATTCGTGTCTACGACGGCAACATCTTTCGTCTCGAACCCCACCTCACAAGGCTCTTTCGCTCGGTGCGGGCGCTTGGCATCGAGCTTTGTGTGGAGAAACCGGTTCTCCAGCAGCAGATAGCCGAGTTGGTGCGGAAGAACGGGCACTACTCCGGCTACATCCGCCTTTCTGTGTCGCGCGGGGTGGGGCTAGGCCTCGATCCTGCCCATATCGGGAAAACCCCCACCCTGGTTATCTCCACCGAACAGCTGCGGCTCTATCCTCAAGAGATGTATGAGAACGGTTTGCATGTGATAACCGCCTCGACGCGGGTGCCGCCCTCCGTCTGTATTGACCCGCAGATCAAATCGTTGGGACGCTATGTTAACAACATCATGGCCAAAATGGAGGCCAACCGCATGGGCGCCGGAGAGGCCCTCATGCTGAACATGCAGGGTTATGTGGCCGAAGCCACCGGAGATAATATCTTTCTGGTGTCCGGTGGAATGCTGCTGACACCCCCCACAACCGATGGCGCCCTGCCGGGAATCACGCGCCAAGCGGTGATGGATTTAGCCCGTGATATGGGCATCGCTTGTCGTGAAACCAGCCTGACTCTCTACGACGTCTATAACGCCGACGAGGCTTTTCTTACCGGAACGGCGGCCGAGGTGATCCCGATGGTCTCGTGCGACCAGCGCAAAATAGGCGAGGGCAAGCCCGGCCGCATTACCCAGCGAATCATCGCGGCATTCCGCGAGCTTACGAAGGTGGATGGACTAAAGGTTTAAGCCCGGCTCTCCGCCGCTTGGCACGGCAGAGCGGGCCTTGAACGGTTAACATGTCGGTGTAAGCTTAAGAGGGCAGCAGAAAGCAGAATGAGTTAAAGGCTGACCAGGAGACACGATTATGTGGCAGAGATTTACCGAGCGTGCTCGGCACGTCGTCTTCTTCGCACAGGAAGAGGCCATCAGGTTTGGGGCGAACCACGTCTGTACAGAACATCTTCTGTTGGGTTTGTTGAGGGATGGCGATAGCGTGGCCTGTCGGGCTTTGGAGCGTATGGGCTTCTCTTTGGAGGGCATCCGCCAAGAGCTGGAGCCACAGATACCGCATGGGGATGGACAACTCACGCAAGATATGCAGTTAACGCCCCGGGCCAAGCGGGTAATAGATTTGGCCTACGATGAGAAGCGCCACTTAAACAACAACTACATCGGCACGGAGCATCTGTTGCTGGGGCTTATTCGTGAAGGAGAAGGGCTTGCCGGGCGCGTTCTTGCCAAACTCGGGGTAGATTTGGAGCGCACACGGCGCGAGGTTCAGGCACTACAGGATGGGGGCACCGCTACCTAAACCGTCTCTACACAGGTGGAGCTATCTACCCCTTCGTCCGTCCTCGCCATCCAGGTAACGCCTGAGGTGAGCCGCGCCCTGTTGTTGGCGCAGGAAGCCGCCACGAAAGCGCAGCGGCCCCGCATGCAGCTAGAGGATGTGTTGTTGGGGCTTCTGCAGCTTGAAGAGGGCAAAGTCTCCAAGGTGTTTGAGCACTTCGGCATGGATAGCGCGAAGGTTCAAGCCCTTCTGCAGCGCCTGCAGAACGATGAACCCCAGCAAGATGCGCCTGCAACTTAGCAAGGGGCCATGAGGGAGTAGTGCAGGTACGGCAACGCTTGACCGAACAGGGCCGTCTTGCGGTCTGCCTGGCACAAGAGGAGGCCGGGAAGAGAGGGTATGTTTATTGCACCCGAATATCTGCTGCGCGGCAGCTTGCAACCGGCGGATTGGGGCAGGGCTGCCGGCGCTTTGGCCGACGCGGGGTTAACCACCATGGGCGCCCAGAAGATGCTGGCGCGACTGGCAAAGAACTCCTACGTAAAAACGGGGTGGAGCGTTTTCATGCTTTTCCCTGTTCGTAAGGATAGGAGGTATTTTAAGATTCAAGGGAACTTTTTGGGGGGAATAGACGCCCTTAAAAAGTAGAGTACAAATATCGTCTTGAAGACGGTACTTGGGTTCTCCTCTGAAACACGGTATTTAATCCGGTAGGAGAATCCGAAAATAAAACGAAAAGGAAAAGAACTGTAGCGTTGTTTCTGAGAAACCGTTTTAAATACATGGCGTTACAGAGAGAGGAATAGACTATGTGGCAGCGATTTACAGAGCGTGCTCGGCGCGTCGTCTTCTTCGCACAGGAAGAGGCCGGGAGGTTGGGAGAGAACTACGTCTCCACAGAGCATCTTCTGCTTGGTCTGGTGCGAGAGAGCGATAGTGTTGCTGCCCGTATCCTGGAGCGTATGGGGGTCTCCTTAGGGAGAATCCGCAGTGAGATAGAGCGGCAGGTGTCGCATGGGGATGGACGCCCCACACAAGACATGCAGTTAACGCCCCGGGCCAAGCGGGTCATAGATTTGGCCTACGATGAGGCCCGCCAGTTGAACAACAACTACATCGGCACGGAGCATCTGTTGCTGGGGCTTATTCGTGAAGGCGAAGGGCTTGCCGGGCGCGTTCTTGCCAAACTGGGGGTGGATTTGGAGCGCACACGGCGCGAGGTTCAGGCGCTGCAGGATACGGATGCGCCATCGAATTCGCGACCGACGACTCGGTCTCGTACGCCCACTTTGGATGAGTTCGGGCGGGATTATACCGAGCTTGCGCGCAACGATAAACTTGACCCGGTGGTAGGACGCCACACGGAGATCGAGCGCGTTATTCAGATTCTCAGTCGAAGAACCAAAAATAACCCGGTGCTGCTCGGCGAACCGGGAGTAGGAAAGACGGCCATAGCCGAAGGGTTGGCGCAGCGCATTGTTTCGGGGGATATTCCGGAAACCCTTAAAGACAAGCGCATTGTCTCCCTCGATCTGGCCAGCTTGGTTGCCGGCACAAAGTACCGCGGTGAGTTCGAGGAGCGGATGAAGAGGGTGCTAGAAGAGGTTCGCAAAGCCCAAGGGGAGGTGATCCTCTTCATAGATGAGTTGCACACGTTGGTGGGCGCCGGGGCTGCGGAGGGCGCCATAGACGCCTCCAACATTATGAAGCCGGCTCTTGCGCGCGGAGAGCTGCAGTGCATCGGTGCAACCACCCTCGACGAGTTCCGCAAATACATCGAACGGGATGCCGCTCTGCAGAGGCGCTTCCAGCCGGTGAAGGTGAGCGAGCCGACACCGGATGAGACCGTTGAGATTCTCAAGGGCCTGCGGGAGCGCTATGAGGCGCACCATCGGGTGAAGATCACCGATGATGCCCTGGTGGCCGCCGCCCACCTTGCCGACCGCTACATCACCGACCGCTTCTTGCCGGATAAGGCGATTGACCTCATTGATGAAGCTGCCAGTCGCGTGCGACTGCAATATGCGCTTCCACCGGCGGAGCTGCGGCAAGCGAAGGCACGGCTCGCCGAGATAGAGAAAGAGCTGAGTGCCACGCAGGAACGAGGGCGCTTTAGCCCCGGCGAAGACGTCGCCGAAGACCTCGTTGCGCTTAAGGCGGAGTTGCAAGAGCGCATCGAGAAGCTGGAGATGGAGTGGCGAGACCAGCGCGAGAGCATGCCGCGCATCGTCACCCAGGATGAAGTGGCCCAGATCGTTCAATCGTGGACGGGCATCCCGGTAAGCCGCCTGGTGGAAACGGAAACCCAGAAGCTGCTTCGCATGGAGGAGGAGCTGCACAAGCGGATTATCGGCCAGCACGAGGCGATCGCTGCCGTAAGTCGCGCCGTGCGAAGAGCGCGTTCGGGCATGAAAGACCCCAAGCGTCCTATGGGAACCTTCATCTTTATGGGACCCACAGGAACGGGGAAAACGGAGCTTGCGCGCGCTTTGGCCGCCTTCCTCTTCGATAACGAAAACGCCCTGATCCGCATAGACATGAGCGAATACTCCGAGCGGTTCAACGTCTCCCGTCTGGTGGGAGCGCCTCCGGGCTATGTAGGGTACGAGGAGGGAGGACAGCTTACCGAGGCCGTGCGCCGCAATCCCTACTCGGTGGTGCTGCTCGATGAGATCGAAAAAGCCCACCCAGAGGTCTTCAATATCCTGCTGCAGGTCGCCGAGGATGGGCGCCTTACCGATAGCCAAGGGCGTGTGGTGGATTTTAAGAACACCGTCATTATCATGACCTCCAATATCGGGGCGGCGCGCATCCAGCAGGAGCGCGGCATGGGCATCCGCAGCGACGCCGAGCGGAAAGCGAACGACGAGAAAGCCATCGAGGCAATGAAGAATCGGGTGATGGAGGAGGTGAAGAAGACCTTCCGTCCCGAGTTCATCAACCGTATTGATGAGCTTATCGTGTTCCATCCGCTCACCCGTGAGGAGATACTCCAGATCGTAGACCTGATGCTGAACCGGGTGGCGAAACAGTTGAAAGGGCAGGAGCTTGCCCTTGAGGTAACCCAACCGGTGAAAGAGAAGCTGGCCGAGGAGGGCTTCGACCCGAACCTGGGGGCGCGTCCGTTGCGCCGAGCGGTTCAACGCCTGATCGAAGACCCCCTTGCGGATGAGATTCTGCGGGGTACCTTCCGGCCCGGCGACACGGTGGTGGCCGATTTGGAGGAGGGCCGCGTCGTGTTCCGACCCAAAGCGGCCGAAGTGCTGCCGGCCGGCGATGATGGCGGGTTGCCGCCTTTGGAGACTCCGGCCACCATCGGTTAGACCGGAGAGCAAACGTTCGATGAAGGGAGGCGACAGGTTGAAGCCTGTCGCCTTTCCTCTTTTTACCCCCCCATCCGTCTTAGCAAATGATTCCGGCCGCTGAGGCGCCGTCCTCTAGGACGCTCACCGAGAGGTGCTCTTCTCCCTGCAGGGGGTGGGGCTTGAAGAGCAGGCGATACGCCTGTCATTTCGAGCCGAAGGCGAGAAATCTTGGGTTTCACTTCCCACCGGCCTTGAGGGGTAGGGCTGTAGGAGGTACCCCTTGAGGGAAAGGCGCAGTGCGCAGCACCGTCGCTCCTGAGGTTACCCCATTGCTCGGGTAGGCCTTTGCCTACCCTCATGGCCTTATGCCTACCTACGGTGCGTCGCCGTCTGCAAGACCGATGCAGGGTATGATTCTGCAGAGGAAGAAGGAGATAAGAAAAAGATGGCCATTACCCGCCGCCAGTTGCTTGGAACCTGCCCACTGCTGCTTTTACGGGCTTCATCCGCTCCCGCATTGTCGCTCGAAAAGGCGCAGTGGGCTGAGGCTTTTGTAGAGAGCATCGGCGTTTGTACGCACTGGACTTATAACGACACCCCTTATGGCTACGCTTATGAACGGGTGAAGCAGCTCCTGATCGATTCCGGCATTCGCCATACCCGCGACGGGTTCTCGGAACGCATCGCCGAGCTGGGCAGGCTAGGCATAAAGACCTGTGTGGCCGTTGGCCCGGAAGCCTCGTCGAAACCGGACGCACAAAAGGTAGCCGACATCGTCGAACGGATAAAAACCCTCAATGCCATTCACCCTTGTATAGATGCCATCGAAGGCCCCAACGAGCCAGACCTGTTCTGGCCGAAATTCCACATCACCTACAAGGGTGAGGGAGGAGACCGAGGGATAGAAAGCATTGTAAAAGGGGTAACGGCTTTTATGGCCGATCTCTATCCTGCCGTAAAGTCGAACCCGGCCACATCAAAGCTAACCGTGATAGGCCCCTCTCTCGGAGTGACCTACGATCCCGGGGCAGGCCATCCAAACCCTTTTCCCAAAGGAAGTTTAACGAACTATGTAGATTGGGGAAACTTCCATCCCTACTGTGGCGGAAACCCATTTAGTTTCCCTTTCCCCTACGACACCCTTGAAAAATACTATTGGCAGGGCGACTTCCCATCTTCCAAACTCGACGAATTCCCGTATGCTTTCCTCACCTATGCGCCCCCATTTGCGCCCAAGCCCATGGCCGCCACAGAGACAGGCTATTCCACAAATCGCGCCGGCCCATCGGAGGCCATGCATGCGAAATATATGCCACGTCTCTTCTGCGAAAACTTTCGTTTGGGCATACGGCGCTCTTACAGCTACGAGTTCGTGGATGAGTTTAACGACCCCGATGGCACCAGTCGGGAGGCGCATTTTGGGCTGGTACGTCGCGAGCTCACGCCAAAACCAGCCTACTATGCCGTTAAAAACCTCATCACGCTATTGCGAGATAAGAGGCCCCGCGCCGGTTTCAAACCGTCTGCATTGCCGCTTGCTATTCGTGTTTTGCCGGTGAAAGACTATCGTGAGCCGATTTCAGGCCAGGTGGTTACCTACGACCGAACGCAGTATGTGCATCACCTGCTGCTTCAAAAAAGCGATGGGCAGTTTTGGCTTCTGCTTTGGCATGAGATAGCCGATGAAGATACAAGCGTCGTGCCGCCCAGGCTCATTCAGCCGCCCGCCATGCCCACCGAGGTCTTCTTGCCTTCAAGCGTTCATAAGGCCGTTGTCTATCGCCCCAACAACGGCATCTATGGGGTTGAGAGCGATATAATAAAAGGGCGTCTTTCACTTGAGGTGCCCGATGAGCTGCTGGTAGTTCAACTTTTTCAGCGTTAAGGAGAGTTTCCATTGGATGTAGTAGGCATCATTCCCGCGCGTTTGGCCGCAACGCGTTTGCCCAACAAGCCTTTGGCCGATATCGGTGGCAAGCCCATGATCGTCCACGTGTGGCGACGCGCTCGAAAGGCGGCCTCTTTGCAAGAGGTTTGGGTAGCCACGCCCGACGTGGCCATTGTCGAGGCGGTGGAGAGGGAGGGGGGAAAGGCCCTCCTTACCTCGCCGCAGCACCGCACGGGCACCGATAGGGTCGCCGAGGCGGCAAGGCTGCTGTCCCTCTCCCAAGAGGCCATCGTGGTGAACATTCAGGGGGATGAGCCGCTTCTCGAGGCCGAGAGTATTGACCGCATGGTGCAGTTGCTTCAGGCCGATCCCTCACTGGACATGGCCAGCGTGATGTGCCCGTGCCCGCAAGAGAGTTTGGACGACCCGGCCTGTGTGAAGGTGGTATGTGGCCGCAACGGCGATGCGCTCTACTTTTCCCGATCTCGCATTCCCTATCCTCGTCAGACGTCCTCGGTACCGGTGATGCAGCATATGGGGCTGTACGCCTACCGCAATCGCTTTTTACAGCTCTTTACCACCTTGGAACCCACCCCGTTGGAGTGCACCGAATCGTTGGAGCAGTTACGGGCGCTGGAGTGGGGCTATCGCATTCGGATGGCGCGTGTAGAGAAGGCCTCCATCGCCGTAGACACGCCGGAGGATTTGGAGAGGGTGCGGCTGTTATTGGCTTTGGGTGCGTAGGCGGGGCGTTCGTGGCTTAACTCTCTTGCAAATAGGCTTTAAGCAGGGCGCGAAACAGGCGTCCGTGGTTTGGTATTTTAAGGTGAAGCAACTCATGCACAATCACCTCGCGGCGGAAGCGGGCCGGTTGCCGCAACAAATCGACATCAAAGGTAAGGCGCCCCCGCGAAGAGCAACTCGCCCACTTTCGCCTCATGGGGCGTAGGTGTATTTCCCGAATGCGGTTGGCCACCTCAAGGCGTTGCGCCCACGTCCAGACCTCGGCTACAAGAATGTCTCGAACTACGCTCTCCCCTGAATCTTCATCAATAGTATGGGAAGTCTTCACGATCACTGCTGACTTTATTGTGTCGCCCTCCTAAGAAGTTGGAGCATCTCATTGGCCCACGTTACCGGGTCAGTCTCCCCTGCAGCTATTAGCACCCTGTAGAGTTGCTTGCGCAGGTCGCGCTCCTGAGCCGGGCTGGTAGCCCAATGAGGAAACTGGTGAAAAATCGGTTGCACAGCAGCGGCCAACTGCTCCGCCCGGTCGGCATTGAAGTTCTTTTGAACGCGCAGCCACCAGGCCACGGCAAAGGCTTCGGGTGAGAGATTGGTCTCATGGCACTGCTCTTGAGCGGTCTGCAGATCGTGAACGAGTTGAGAGAGTTCTTTCAGGGCTTCTTGGCTGTTGATCTGCTGTTCCTCGAAAGCGTGCCGGATCGCCTCGGTGCGCTCGCCGATGGGGATAAGGTGAGGCTGCCCTCTGCCCTGGTCCGCTACCAGTTTATGAAGCTCCTTAAGCAGGTTGAACACCTTGACCGTGTCTGGCTGTGGTTTTGCCAGCAACTGCAGCAGTGCTGGCGCTCCTAATTGGTAGGTTTCATACGGATCACGTACGGCATTGGTAGCGGTATGTCGCTGGACAATGGCCGCGGTCTTGCGGAGAAACGATCGGTCTATCGGTACGTGTGGCTCGTAGGCGCTGCGCAGCAACTGGTACATCGCCACGAGCGCTTGATAGTCTTCGAGAAACGGGCGCAGGAACGGATCGGGGGAAAGAATCTCATAACTCTCTTCTAACTCACGGAAGTAGGCATAGAACGTTTCTCGGCGCTGCCTATCGCGGAAGTGTTCCAGCACGGCCTCTGCGGCCTTGTCTGCGGTTTTTCCTACGCTAAGCGGCAGAAACTCGTTTCGCCCACGCTCCATCAAGGCTTTGAAGTGTTCCTGAAGCACCTCCAGCCCCTCGACCACACCGTTCACATCCTCCGAGTCGAAGGCGAGGGCCTGCTTCAGTCTGTTGAAAATTCCGACAAAATCCACGATGAGGCCGTTCGTCTTACGTCGCCCCGTCTCATCCTCGTAAGGGCGATTGACGCGGGCGATGGTCTGTAAAAGCACATGATCGCGCATGGGCTTATCTAAATACATGCAGTAGAGGATCGGGGCATCGTAGCCTGTGAGGAGTTTTTCGGTGACGATAAGGATTTTAGGTTGTTCGTTCGGCTTGCGAAACGCTTTGCGCACAGCCGCCTCTTCCTCGTCGCTTAGGTGGTAGTGACTCAGCTGGGGCGGATCGCTCGGCCCGCGGCTGATCACGACCCGACTCATTTCCGGAGGAAGGCAGCGGTCGAGGGCTTGCTTATACAGCCCGCAAGCTTCACGGTCTACCGCTACCACGAAAGCTTTGTAACCCATAGGCTCAATGTAGTGACGGAAGTGTTCGGCCACATAGGAAGCTATTTTTTCTACTCTTTCACGGTTCTTGAGCATATTTTTGAGCGTTACCGCGCGATCAAGCACGCGATTAAGCTCTTCGACGTCTGCCACGCCCTCCAGTTCCGCCGCAGCCCAGAACTCTTGCTCCATGGCCTCGGCGTTGGCGATGAGGTCGTTAGGTGCCATTTGGTAGTATAGGGGCACGGTGGTGCCGTCTGCAATGGATTCGCGAATGGAGTATTTGTCAAGATAGCCTTGTGAGTCGTCAATGCCAAACGTTTTGAAGGTGCCTTGCCCGTGTGCGGTTCTGTCAATAGGCGTGCCGGTAAAGCCTACGAATGTGGCATTTGGCAGGGCACCCATAAGATAGTTGCCCAGATCGCCACCGGTGGAACGATGCGCCTCATCCACCAGCACAAGGATGTTGCTTCGAGTATTTAGATCGGCGTCGGCCTCGTCGAATTTATGGATCATGGAAACAATGAGGCCTCGCGTGTCTTCTCTCAACAGTTGTTGTAGGTGGCGCTTACTCTGCGCCACATGCACTCTGCTGAAGCCCACCGCCTCAAGGTTCTGAAAAAGTTGCTGTTGCAACTCGTTGCGATCCACGATCATCAGGATGGTGGGGTTTTCTAGGCGCGGATCTTCCAAGAGTCGCTTGGCGACGGTGATCATAGTGTAAGTCTTGCCCGATCCTTGCGTATGCCAGATGAGGCCGCGGCGCTTGTGGGGGTCTTTGGAGCGGGCGACGACCTTTTCTGTAGCCCGCATCTGATGGGCACGTAGCACCGCCTTGGTCAGCTCGCCGTCCTTGCGTACAAAGAGAATGTACTCGGTAAGCAGGCGCAGCACATGGCCGGGGGCGAGAAAGGTTTTCACCAGGGTTTCAAAGTCCCCTGCCTGCTCGTCGCGCCAGTTGAACAGCGTTTTGCGAGTAAGGCTCCAGGTTGGGCCGTAGAAGAATTGGACGAGATGCGTCAGCGTAAGCAGTTGCGCTTGGGCCATCAGCTCGGGCGCCTGTTCATGGTAACGGCGAAGCTGGTCTAAAGCCTCCGCAATGCCTTCTATGCGCGTGGCGGCCTTGGTTTCCACCACGATCACCGGAATGCCGTTGATAAGGAGCACCACATCGGCGCGGATGGCGTTTGTGCCCCCTTGTGCTGTTGCAAAGCGAAATTCGTCGGTAACATGAAAGCAGTTGTTGTGGGGGTGCTGGGTATCGAGAAGTTTCAGGTTGCACTCGCGACGTTGGGCCTCTACGAAGAGCGTCTTTAGGCCTTTTAGATACTCCCAAGCCTCTAGGTTTCCCTCGATGTCGGGCCGCACCCCAAGCAGACGGGCAACCACCTCGTTGGCTTTCGTGGGGCTATCTACCACTCCGGGGTTAAGGAGTTGCAGGCGTTTGACGAGCACACTTTTCAGCAGGGGGCTTTCCACACCGCCCCTCTGGCGCAAAGCCTCTTCCGGCGGCAGGTATATCCAGCCTACCTCCTCGGCATAGCGGATGAAGGGGTTTTGCACGGTTTGGCGTTCGCTGAAGCTGCTCATGGTTGTTTGGTCTCGTCGTGTTCGGCCACCAGCGGTGAGGGCAGCCTGATTTTGGCCGTCATCAGGTGGTGCAGTAGCGTTTTGAAGAGCGCTTCCAGCACGGTTTTGCGTGGCTCTTCGGTACGGATTTTCTCATCCACGGCGTGGAGGATGCGCGCGATTTCGCGCTGTTCCTCGATGGGTGGGAGGGGGAGGAGCTCCTTGAGGACATCATTGTCAGTGACTGCTGGATAGCTGGAACCTCGCTGATGCTCTGAAACTTTCTCGACAAACTGGTCACGGGAAACTGCGAAAAACAAATAATTTCCATCGAGCAATTTGGTTATTGGATGAAGTACACAAAATGCTGTTGAGCAAACATTTCCGTCAAATTCTATGGGAATCTTTGCTATACGCTTCAGGTATGGTCTGACGGTCGCAAAGATCACATCCCCATAATGAATCTGTTTTCGTGCTCTACTAGGGGCTTCTTTGCCTAAATAGATTTTATGGTCTACAATGGCTAATGACTCGTTGCTGATAGATGAAACATCAATATACTTGAAATGTCTATCTGGCTGCTTTCTCGGATCGAGCAGTTTTGTTTTTTGAACTACCTCTCCAAGTCGCACCACCCGCCAATCCTCTGGCAAAGGGCCGAGTTCGGTTTCCTTCAAACGCACCTGATCGGCTTGCTCCACAGGCACAGGACCGTAGGTGAAGAGATGGCGCATAAGGCTCCTCTTGAGTTCACGGGCAGCAGCGATAACCTTTTCGGCGGCTTCCTTCGCCTGCTGTACCGTACGTAGAACGTAGGCAATGGCACGCTGTTCCTCGATGGGTGGGAGGGGAAGGAGTAAATTCTCGACATCTGGACGCTGCAGGCTAGGTAAGGTAGTTTTTGCATGTTCACCAGAAAGGGGATGAAGTATCAGCCAGGCGTGAAGAAAGTGAACATCAATCGTTCGCTTCCATTCTAAGTAAAAAGTTGTATCAGCTGGCCAACACATTTTTTCAGATAGCCACACTTGCCCGGCTGTACCTTTTCTGCCAATGATGAGTGTAGGAAATTGAATTAGAGGCTTGTCTGTCCAGGAATAAACACCACCTGAACCAATAACAGGGATGGTGCCAGTGGTTCTCGGTTTTGCTTTACCATAGCGGATACAAGCTAACTCCCCAAGTCGCACCACCCGCCAATCCTCTGGCAAAGAGCCGAGTTCGGTCATTTTGTAGCCGTTAGGTAAACCCTCTATGTTCTCATGCATCGTTCCTCTTCTCCAAAAGGCGCCTGCTCTGTTCCTAAAAGCGCGGTGAACGCTTTGGGCAACGAGGCAGGGCCTCGGTTAGGTACAAACGCTCAGGCCGCATAGATTGTCACTTCCTCGCGCAAAACGTCCTCTCGAAGGAGAGACTTGAGACCGCTGCGCACCACGAGGTCTACCGGCCGACTCAATAGGGAGGAAAGCTCGCGAGACATGCGGCTTAAGGTCAAAAAACCTACCGATGCATCCGGTTCAAACTCCACCAGCACATCCACGTCGCTTTGCAGCCCGAAATCTTCCCGAAGCACAGAGCCAAACAGGGATAGTCGTCGCACGCGGTAGCGGCGGCAAAAGTCCCCAATCCGCGCTTCAAGAATCTCGAAATTCCTCTTCTCCATGAGAGTGCTCTTCCCCTATAATGGGCGATTTACAAGCCACGATCGTAGGCGCTCTCGCTTATGGTGCAGTTATGATCGCGCACTTCTAGGCAGCCCCGTTTCCATCAACGTAACCGCCAAGCCCCAGTTTTTTTAAGACCGCTGCCAATTCCCGATCTGCACCCATGCGCTCTTCTTCTGCCTCTTGCAGGCGCACCACCGCCTCCTCCAGCGGTACGGTCTCTTCACTACCGTTCATGCTTACATAGCGGCTAGGGGAGAGGTTATAGTCGTTTCGGGCGGCCTCTTCGGTGCTGATGATTGCCGATAGGCCCTCCTCAACCCTCCATTCGTGGTAAAGCCGAGCGATTGTCTCGACGTGCTCGTCGGCTAGGTAGTTCTTAGGTCGCCCTTTGGCGAAGAGCGTGGAAGCATTGATGAGCAGAATCTGGCCTGGAGCGCGTTTCTTGCGATTAACAACGAGGATAATGCCCGGCGCGGTGGTGTTGTAAAAAAGATTTTCAGGCAACAGCACGACTGCCTCCACGAGGTCGCATTCCACAAACGCCTTACGGATATCGCGCTCGCGGTTGCTGCCCTGGTTGCCGCTGCCGCGGCTGGTCGCCCCCGTATCTAGCACCACTGCCATGCGACCCGTGTCGTTTAAGGAGGCAAGCATGTGCTGCAGCCAGCCCCAGTCCGCCGAAGAGGTGGGCGGGCTGCCAAAGCGGAAGCGATCGTAGGTGTCGTTTTCGTAGGCTTCTATCGGAAATTTCTGGTTCCACATGGGGTTGGCCGTCACCAGATCGAAACGCATCAACCTGCCGTGGCTATCCTTGAAGGCAGGGTGTCGCATGGTATCGCCTAGTCGGATATCGGCCTCCATATCGTGAATAACGGCATTCATGCGCGCCATGGCAAAGGTAGAGGGGTTCATCTCCTGGCCGAACAGTCGCAGCGGCTGGTGCTCCGAAGGGAGATACCGATGACCATTTTGCGATTGCCCATGTGTTTCCAGCAGCCGCAGATGGCACTTAATGAGCAGGCCGCCGGAGCCGCAGGCCGGGTCGTAAACGGTCATACCGGGCGTGGGTTCCAGCAGACGCGCCATCAACACGGCCACCTCGCGCGGAGTGTAGAACTCGCCAGCACTTTGTCCCTGTCCTTCGGCAAACTTCCGCAGAAGATACTCGTAGGCTCGACCGAGAATATCCGGCTCTACGTCCTGCAGCCCTAGGCGATGGCGTGAGAGAATCTCGACCAATCGAGCAAGATACTCATCGGGCACCATGCGCTGACCGGCGGCGGTGGCGTTGAAGTCCACCAGATCGATAACGCCTTGTAATCGCGGATTCTCGCGGGCCACAGCGCGCACGGCATCCGTTAGATACTGCCCCAATCCGGCGGTTTGCCGACGAATGTTTGACCAGCGTGCCACATCGGGAATATAGAAGCGAACCAGGCCAACTTTATCCGAGAAGATTCCCTGCCGCAGCTCTTGTTCAACCAAAGCGGCCGCCATATCTCGACTTCCAAACTCCTGGGCGAGGCGCTCCAGCTCGTCCTCATATACGTCGGAGAGTCGTTTCAAAAACACCAGCGGCAGAATATAGTCCTTGAATTTGGGCGCATCGAGCGGGCCACGAACAGCGCAGGCCGAATCCCAAAGCCAAGTTTCTAGCGTTTGAATGTCCATAGGCTTCATGTCAATTTCTCAAGAGTTTCGTCGCGCGGGGCGTTGGCGCTAGGCGCATCGTCAACGATGGCGGTTTTCCTTTTTGCCCTTCTGATTATACACTGCCGGGAGGCGAATAAAAAAGGAAAAACCTTGTCTTTCTGTTGGCAAGGAGAGCTTTAGGGGGCGAGCGCAAAGTCGCGACAGGTTGGCCTCATGCGCCACTGCTTAAAAAACAGTTCGATATCTCGCCGTCATTTTCCTGTAACAGGGTGGGAGGGTCGCCAACGGCGGCGCGGATTCCGCCTTGCATCGGGAGACCGAGCAACGGCTCGGCCGTTATAGCGTGAGAGAAGCGCCTATTGACAATTCGATGAGAAGAAGGGTATACTCGCAAGGCTACGGCGGGCGTCAAACCTTTTGTTGAGAAGCCGAAGGGTGCTCGCCAAAGGTGGTCGTTGGAATAAGGACCTGCTGACGTGTTCGATAGCCTTTCCGAAAAACTACAAAATGTCTTTATGCGCCTGCGCGGCAAAGGGCGCGTTACCGAGGCGGACGTTAACGAGGCCGTGCGTGAGGTGCGGCTGGCGCTGCTGGAGGCCGACGTAAGCCTGCCTGTGGTGCGCGACTTTATCGGGCGCATTCGCGAAAAGGCGCTGGGGGTGGAGGTTTTAGAGAGCCTGCAGCCCTGGCAGCAGGTCATTGACATCGTCTATAAAGAGATGGTGGCCCTGTTGGGGCAGGAGCAGGCTCCGCTGAATGTGGCCCCTACACCGCCCACGATCATCATGCTTTGTGGCTTGCAGGGAACAGGGAAAACCACCCTCGCGGCCAAGCTGGGCACCTATCTCAAAAAGCAAGGCCATCGGCCCCTGCTGGTGGCCTGTGACATCTATCGCCCCGCGGCCATTAAGCAGTTGCAGGTGCTCGGCGAGCAGGCGGAGCTGCCCGTGTATGCGTTGCCGGAAGGCCAGCGCAAAGGCCCACCCACCATCGCCCGCATGGCCGTGGAGCACGCACGGCAACAGGCCAACGATTTCGTTATTCTAGATACCGCCGGGCGTTTGGCCATTGACGATGAACTGATGGACGAGCTTGGCCAGATGCGCGCTTTTGTGCAACCCCATGAGGTGATCCTCGTGGTGGATGCGATGGTAGGCCAGGATGCGGTAAACTTTGCCGAACAGTTTCATAAACGGCTGGCCCTCACCGGCTTCGTTATGACCAAGCTGGACGGCGACACGCGCGGCGGTGCGGCGCTCTCTATACGCGCGGTAACAGGCGTTCCCATTAAGTTTATAGGAACCGGTGAAAAGCTCGATGCGCTCGAGCCGTTCTATCCCGACCGCATGGCGCAGCGCATTCTCGGAATGGGCGACATTTTGAGCCTCATCGAGAAAGCGCAGGAGGCCGTAGATGAGAAAAAGGCGGCCGCTTTAGAGGCGAAGCTGCGCGAAAACCGGTTCGACTTCAACGACCTGCTGGAACAGCTCGATCAGATGAAGAAGCTGGGGCCTATCGAGAACCTGCTGAAACTCATCCCAGGCGTTAACGGCAAAATGCTTGAGGGGATGAACCTTGACCCAAAGGTGATGGAGCGGCGTAAGGCCATCATTCTCTCGATGACCCCTCAAGAGCGTGCCAACCCGGCCATCATCAA
>Ga0209061_1001490_pt1 | contig 38300 bp, 35 predicted proteins | sample Coa_R1_10_FD_187157 | JGI IMG/M metagenome (GOLD analysis project Ga0209061, IMG submission 187157) | Surface soil microbial communities from Centralia Pennsylvania, which are recovering from an underground coalmine fire - Coalmine... | ecosystem: Environmental > Terrestrial > Soil >... | reverse complement strand
TGTGACCGTGAACGCAGCGAGCAGCGTGGCCTCGGGCGTGATGTAATCGAGCGCACCGATGGGCGCCGGCGGCGCCAGCCAGGCTGCCATACCCGAGCGCGTTCCATCAAAGCCCAGGCTGGCACGGGTCTCGATGCGCTTCGCTACCTCGGCCTGTTCCGCAATCAGATAACGCCCGCCCAGGTCCGTTGGAATTGGCGGGCCAAAGTGCGCTCCCGCGGGCGGGTGGACGTGCAGCAGATCTGCGCAGACCAGCAGACCGGCGCCTTGTGCGTAGGCTTCGGCAATGCGCTGGTAAAAAGCGGTTTTGGAAAATGTCGAATCGAGCGATACGTTGAGCGACTGGCGATTCGGGCCGATGAGCACGAGACCATTGCGAATTTCGCTCGCCACCGGCAGTCCAATGCCCTTCAGGAATTCGGGCAAGCCGTTACCTTTCACTTCCGCCAGCACCACCGGGCCCGCGGCCGCCGTGGCGAACACCACGATCTCATCCCCCAGATATTCATTGGCGGATTGCAGCTTGTCCAGCAGAGGATCTATGGAGGCGCCAGGCCCGGCCAGCCAGTCGCGCAGTTCCGGGCTCTCCTGCGATTTCCGCCGGAAAACATTGCGCGCCTCGGCGAGATAGCCGGAGAGGTTGGGAATGGACGCGTAGAAAATGGTGGCGGCGGGAAGCAGTTTCAGCAGGCGGCTATCGTGGCGCACCTGCGCCAGCCGTACCCGGCCAAGGCTTTCGCGGAGCGCGGCCAGAGCGTGCTGGAGTTTCGTGTTGCGGCTCCAGCCCACGTCTTCGCGCACCGGAACCGGCTGCAACACATCGCTGGTAGACCATTGGTCGCCGGGGCGCAGCAAAGTCTGGCGGTTCTCGTGGCTTACGCTCACTTCGCCTTCCACCACCGAAACGCGCGAGCCCTTCACGCCGGCGCTCACGCTGAACAAAGTGCCCTTCACGGCCACGCGGCAATCGGCCGTAGCAACGTAGAGATGGCCCGAACTGCGATGCGCGGCCTGCAAAATTACGCCCCCGCGCTCCAGGTGAACCGTGATCTCTCCGTCCGCGGTGGAGGTGCGCAAGTCCGAGCGCTCGCGGATTTCTGCCGTCGATCCGTCAGCCAGAACGATGGCCGCGCGCGAACCGCGGGCGGCGCGAATTTCCGTGCCATCGGGAACGGTTTCGCCTGCATGCATGGGCCGCAGTCCATCCGCCGATACCTGGTACAACGTTCCCGTGATGGAACGGACTGTGACTTGGCCGGGCGTCGCGCCGAAATAGGTAACGGCGAACCACGCCGCGAGACCGCCGGTGAGCACTACCCCGGCGGCTACAGCGAGGCCGGCGTGAGGTTGGCGCTTCCGCCCGCCAGGCGCTTTGAGCGGCAACACCGCCACTCTTCCTTCGTACACGCGCCGGCAGGCGACGCAGTCGCGCAGGTGATCTTTGACGAGCAGCGCGCGGGCTTCGGGCAGGCGGCCGGCGCGGTAATCCGGCATCAGGGATTGAAAGGCGGCGCAGTCCCGGATGTGCTCGCTTGGCCTGGCCTCCATTTCAATAGCCAGGCGGCCCCAGACGCGCCCGGCAGCGGCATCTACCACGGCGTCCGGAATTTCTTCGCCGCGAATCTCCGAAACCGCCTGTTCGAGCGCTGGATGAAAAGGAGTGTCTTCGGGGATCACGAGATGCCTCCCAGGCGAAATTCTTTTTCGAGCCGGCTGCGCGTGCGCGAAAGAGTCACCGCGACCGTGCCCGGAGTCGTATCCAGCAGGCGGGCGATCTCCGGATTATCTTTGCCTTCGAAGAATCGCAAAATAAACATCTGCGCCTCCCGCCGGTTGAGCCGGGCGACGGCGCGGCGCAGCCAATCCCGAATCTCGCCGGCGGTGTGCGTCCGATCCGGACGGCGATGGGCCGGATCGGCCAGCACAGGCTCCAACTCTTCGAGCGGCAAGTCCCGTTTGCGGTGGCGCGCCCGCACCACGTCCAGAGCCGCGTTCATCGCGGAGCGGTAGAGAAAGCTCGCCAGATTCTCCACCCGCTCTTGCGCGGCGTCGCGTTTCCACATGCGCAAGAACACCGTCTGCAGCACATCCTCGGCGTCTTCGGCGTTACCGGTGATCCGGTACGCGGCTCGATAAACGCCCGCATAGTTTTCCCGGAAAAGGCGCTCAAATTCCGCTGCGGGCAATGCGGCCGGCTCCATCGGTTTGAGAGCGGGACGGTCTGCCGCTGGGGTCTCCATAATTTAGGTCCGCCGATCCGGCATGCGCAAATACGCCTAATCCAACGACGTGCAGGGCCGCGGAGAATTAGCGGCCACTGTATTCTCGACTACAAAAGCCCGCGCCGGCGCAATGGGCGGCCCTACCATCCCCAGCCGCCGCTCGTACAATCGACAGCCGCCACCCCAGCAACCACCGGTCGCCGCGCATCACACAAAAAAAGCCCCATGCCAGCAAGGCGTGGGGCTGGAGTCTACTGCAATCTGTCTCGGAGGATGACAGACCGTGATGATATTAACATTGGACTGCGATCAAATCAATCGTTCACTTACCTTTTGTATGGTAAATCCAGGGTCTAATTTAACGAAGCTCTTCCATCACCTGATCGAGCACCGCGCGCGGCGGTCTCACACGATTTTGCGGTAGAGTACAGAGCGGCTCGTCAACCAAGTCCAGTACTTCTAGTAAGTCTGGTCTGGTAGTGTTCACATAAAGAAGCCCGGTAAGGACTTCGCCTTTTGTTTCGGCCTCCTCGAGCGCGGCAATCGCGGCCATGCGATTGGTCGGATCGAAACCGCGGTCGAGCTTACGAATCCGCAGCCGCGATCCATCATGCAGTGGTACTTCCTGGACTTCGCCTTCCGGAATATCGACCGAAATTTCGGCGTAGTAGGGAACGAACTCCAGATCGTGCAGCGCCTCTTCATGATCCTGGATGTAGGAGTAACTCTTGGTAGAGCCCTGGTGGTCATTGAAAGTCACACAGGGAGAAATCACGTCGATAACCGAAAGACCCTTGTGAGCGATGGCCGACTTGAGCAGAGTCTGCAACTGTTTCTTATCGCCGCTGAAGGAGCGAGCGACGAAAGTCGCTCCCCAGCGCAGCGCCAGCGCGCAACAATCGAATGGCGGCAGGTCGTTCGGCGCGCCGCTCTTGAGAGTAGAACCGAGATCGGCGGTGGCTGAGAACTGGCCCTTCGTTAGTCCATACACGCCATTATTCTCGATGATGTAGATCATGGGCACGTTGCGGCGCAGCAGGTGCATGAACTGGCCGATGCCGATCGAAGCCGTATCGCCATCGCCGGTCACTCCCAGTCCGATAAGACTGCGGTTCGCCAGCAGCGCGCCGGTGGCGATGGAAGGCATCCGGCCATGGACGGCATTAAAGCCGTGGGATTGCCCCAAAAAGTACGCGGGCGATTTCGAGGAGCAGCCGATTCCCGAGACCTTGGCGACCCGCCAGGGGTCGATGCCCATCTCATAGAAGCATTCGACGATGCGCTCGGAAATCGAATTGTGGCCGCAACCCGCGCAAAGCGTGGTTTTTCCGCCCTTATAGCTCAGGACTTCCAGGCCAACGCGGTTGGTTTTCTTTTGGCTGGGGCTGGGTGTGACTGTCGTGCTCATCGCGATCTACTTTCCGTTGCTATCGGTTTCCTGCCGCGCCACTTCATCGGTTACGGTGCGGGCGTCCAGCGGCAGCCCGCCATAGTAGCGGACACTGCGCAGCCGCGCGATCAGGTCGGGCTCGAATTCCAGGCGCATCAGCCCCAGCAGTTGGGCATCGCGGTTCTGTTCGACCACGTAGACGCGTTCGTAGCGGCGGATGAACTCCTTTAACTCATCGGTAAAAGGATAAGCCCGCAGCCGCAGGCAATCGGCGGCGATGTGATGCTCCTTCCACAACTGGTCGCTCGATTCGCGCACGGCATAACCGGAGCTGCCGATACAGATCAACCCGATTCGGGATCGAGCCGGTTGCCCGTTCGACCCGGAAACCGCGCGGCTGGCTTCGATCAGCGGCCCCGGCACATGCTTCCGCATGGTTTCGAATTTGCGCGCCAGCCGGTCCATATTGTTGCGGTAATCGTCTTCCCGCTCGGTGTATTGGGCCTTTGCGTTATGACCGCTGCCGCGCGTGAAATAGGCGGCGGCGGTGTGGCGTGTTCCGGGCAAGGTGCGGTAGCCGATGCCATCGCCATCCACGTCCTCGTAACGCGCGAAGCCTCCAAGCCGGTCGAGGTCTTCGGCGGTCAGCACTTTGCCCCGCTCGATCGGTTTCTCCGGATACGGGAACGGGTCGGTCATCCAGCTATTCATTCCCAGATCGAGATCGGTCAGCACAAACACCGGAGTCTGGAACAGTTCGGCGAAATCGAAGGCCTGGATAGTCATGGAGAAGCATTCTTCAGGCGTTCCGGGGAAAAACAGCGGGTGCCGCGTGTCGCCGTGCGAGAGCAGCGCCGTGCTCAATAGATCGCCCTGCGAGGTGCGCGTGGGCAAACCTGTGGAAGGGCCAACCCGCTGCACATCGAAAATCACCGCGGGCAGTTCCGCGTAATATCCCAGGCCGGCGAATTCAGCCATGAGCGAGATGCCCGGCCCGGAAGTGGAGGTCATGGCGCGCGCCCCCGCCCAGCCGGCGCTCAATGCCATGCCTATAGCCGCGAGTTCATCCTCTGCCTGTACCACCGCATAAGTCGCCTTCCCCGTTTCCGGATCGTGGCGGAAGCGTTTCAGATAGCCTATGAGCGCCTCGACGAGCGAAGAAGACGGCGTGATCGGATACCACGTGACTACCGTCACTCCAGCGAACATCGCGCCCAGCGCGCAAGCCGAGTTGCCATCGATGATCACCTTGCCCGTATTTCGGTCGAGCCGCTCCACGCGGTAGGGATCGGTTTTCGTGAGCGAGGCCGCGGCCCAATCGTAGCCCGCCTGCGCGGCGCCCCAGTTGAGTTCCGCGGCCTTGGCTTTTTTCTTGCCGAATTGCTTGACCAGCGCGCGGCGGATCTCCGGCATTTCGATTCCGATCAACCACGCCACCACCCCGTCGTAGATCATGTTGCGCACCAGTTTGCGCAGCTTGGCTTCCGGGCAAACCGGCGCGACGAGTTTATCGAACGGCACCGGGTAGAAATGCAGATCGCTGCGCAATTGGTTCAGCTTCAGTGGTTCGTCGTAAACCACGGCCGCGCCGCTTTCCAGCTTCATCACGTCCTCGCGCGCAGTCTCGGGGTTCATGGCCACCAGAAAATCGATTTCCTTGCGGCGCGCAATGTACCCATCTTTGCTCGCCCGAATCGTGAACCACGTCGGCAGCCCGGCGATATTCGAGGGAAACATATTCTTCCCCGAAACCGGAATGCCCATCTGGAAGATGGCGCGCAGCAGCACCGTATTCGCGGTCTGGCTGCCGGAGCCGTTTACTGTCGCAACCTGAATGCTGAAATCGTTGGTTACCGTCTGCGCCGCTAAATCTAAGTGGCCAGACTCAAGGGGAGAAACCTCTACTGTCGACACTAATAAACTTCCTTTTCGGATTCCCTAACACCCAATTATATGATATGGACGCGTGGCGGGCGCCCCGCTCTACCGCGCCATTCGCAGACTGACCACCGGGCCGGGATCGGATTGAATTCCCAGAAGTTGCCGCCCGCCATCGGCCAGGACGGCGCGGAAGCTGGAGCCTTCCGCTTCGCCGGGAAATTGCCACTTGAGCTTCACAAAACAATCGTTGTCGATTTCGTATCTGCCGGCGTGCCGGAATGGAGTGGACGCGTCCGGCGCGTACCGCAGATTGCCCTTGCCATCGGCTTCCATCAGACCCACCGCGGAAATTTTTCTCTGGATCTGGCCCGTATCGATATCGATATCCCAGCCGGACAACGTGTAATGGTAAATGCCGTAAAAATCCGCGTTCGTGCAGCTTTGCGCGGTGCGCAGCATGATGCCGTTCCGCGGGGATCCCGGGTCGGATTGATGGAAGCTGACGCGGTCGCCGCCGGGCGACATCGTCCCCTCGAAATGTTGCCAATTCCCGGAGGTGTCCTGAAGTCTCCACGACACGGCGCAATCGGATTGCGCCTGGTATGTTCCGGTGACCGGATTGCCGAGCAGCAGGCCCGCGAATTTGATCGAAGCCGAGACGCCGGTAATCGCCCCGGAGCCATTGAGATCGAGCCGGCCCACGCTCGCGACCGGCTGCGGCGTGCTCGAAATGGTGGTGGTTCCGGAAAGCTGAAAACCATACCTGCCTTGAAACGCTCGCGGATCGCACACCGCGGCCTGAGCGCAAGATGCCCATGCGATTGCCAGTGACAACCAGATTGCGCGCCCCACAACCAATTAGACGCGCCGCCCCGCCAAACCCGTTCGCGCGGGGTACAGAGCCGCGGGGTAATATGGCACTGATGTTGCTCCGTGTGTTGGCGGGATCGGCCGCGTTCTGGTTGGGAGCTTGCGCTCCCCTGCTGCCCGCGCAGGCCGCGGAGGCAATTCACGAAGGCTACGCCGCGCTTCCGGGAGTGCGCCTCTTCTACCGCGATACCGGCGGCAGGGGCACTCCGGTAGTGCTCTTGCACGCCAACACCGGCAGCAGCCGGGTTTGGGAATATCAGATTCCAGCATTTCGGGCGGCGGGCTACCGGGTGATCGCCTTCGACCGGCGCGGCTGGGGCCGCACTGAGGTGGAGCCGGGCGCGAAAGACAGTACGGCCGCCGATGACCTGCGCGCCCTGCTCGATAGTCTCGGCATCCAGCGGATTCACCTCGTAGGCACCGGCGGCGGCGGGTTTGTGGCGTTCGATTTCGCTCTTTCCTATCCCGAGCGGATGCGCAGCCTGGTAGTCGCCAATAGCATCGGCGGTATTCAGGATGCCGAGTTCCTGGAACTTAACCGCCGCCTCCGCCCTCCGCAATTCGCCGCGCTGCCACCCGAAATCCGCGAAGTAGGCCCTTCCTATCGCGCTGCCAATCCCCAGGGCACCGGGCGCTGGATCGAGTTAGAAAAAATCAGCCGCCCGCCAGGCCCCCTGGCGCCGGCGCAGCCGTTGCGCAATCGCTTGACGCTCGCGTTGCTCGAAAATATCCAAGTTCCCACGCTGCTGCTCACGGGCGGCGCGGACCTGTTTGCTCCACCGCCGGTTGCGCGCATGCTGGCGGCACACGTCCGAGGCGCCGGCGTGGTCATCGTGCCCGAAGCCGGCCACTCCACCTACTGGGAACAGCCCGAGCAATTCAATAGGGCAGTCTTACAGTTTCTCGCGAAACACTGATTCTCGCGAAGCATTGAGCGCCGGGCTCGCGGAAAACATCCCATCGCGCTGAAACAGCTCCTGGGGCGTGCCACACCCGGCAATGGCGCCTTCATAGACGACGGCTACGCGATGGCACAGGTTCGCCACCGATGCCAGATCGTGCGAGACATACAGAATGGCCGCGCCAAATTCGCGATTGCACTTCCGGAACAGTTCCAGAATTTCCTGTCCGGTTGCCGGATCGAGCGCGCTGGTGGGCTCATCGGCAATCAGCAGCTTGGGGCGGTGCAGCACGGCCATGGCGATGACCATCCGCTGCGCCTGTCCCACACTCAACTCGCGCGGATAACGGCGGAGGAATTTCGCGTCCGCGGGAAGCCCCATGCGGGCCAGCAGGTCGCAAACACTCGCGCGCCCGTCGCTCCATCGTTTCGAGGGCGCTTCGCGCCGGTGCGCCCGCCACACCTCGCGAAACTGGGTTTCGAGGCGCAGGACCGGGTTGAGAGCGGTCATGGGACTCTGCAGCACAATCGAGATCTCGCGCCCCCGCAGCCCTTGCATCTCGCGCCGGCTGGCGGCCATCAGTTCCCTGCCGCGGAAGCGAATCGATCCGCGCACCGTGCCGCCCCGCAGCTCGAGCAGCCGCGGAATCGCGAAGGCAATCGTGCTCTTCCCCGAGCCGCTCTGCCCGATCAGCCCCAGAATCTCGCCTTCTTCAATTGCGAAACGCACATCGCGCAGCACGCCCGGCTTAGCCGGATAATCGGCCGAAATGGCCACTTCCACCAGAGGCGGCGTGTTTACTTCGCCTGCGCGAGATAAAGGCGATCGATATTCCATAGAAGTTGGGGGCGCAGCACCGCGGGCGCCAGGTTGCGTAACGCGGGCGAAGCGATTTCGAGCGCGTCCGTATTCAACAGGTAGAGCACCGGCGCCTGCTGCCACACGATTTCCTGCACCCGATCGAACAGCGCCTTGCGGCGCGCCGGATCTATGGTGCTTGCCTGCGCCTGCATCAGCCGATCCAGTTCCGCTTCCCACGGCGTGGCGGGCGATTTCTGATTCGGGTTCCAGGCGTGACTTACCGAAGAGCTCAGCCACAGGTTCATTTGTCCATCCGGATCCAGATCGACATTGGTCAAACCCAGCAGCACGGCCTCGTATTGGAACGTCTGGGTAATGCGCTGGATCAGGGCGGCGAAATCGAGCGTCACGATATTAAGCCGGATTCCGAGCGCCGCCAGATCCTGCTGGATCATGGCCGCTTCCCGCTCGCGCGCGCGGTTGCCGGCATTGGTTACCAGCGAAAACTCTACTGCGTGGCCCGAGGCATCGCGCAGCGCGCCGCCCTGTCTGTGAAAACCGTCCGCCGCCAGCAACTGATTGGCTAATTTCAGGTCGAATGCGTGCGGCTTCAGTTTTTGGTTGAACCAGAAGCGATTCGCTGGCGAAAACGGCCCGATTCCGGGCTGCGCGTGCCCGCGATAGACCACGCGGCACAAATCGTCGCGGTGTATGGCGTGCGAGACCGCCAACCGGAAATTCTGCGAGTTGAACCAGCGCTTGGCATAATCCGCTACCGGCGCGGCCGGATTCATGTTGAACCACAGCAGCTCGCCTTCAAGCGTCGGCCCCGCATCGCGCGTCCACGCTTTGCCGGATGCCGCCACACGGTCGAACAGCTCGGGATCGGCATCGGAAATCATGTGCAAATCCCCGCGGTTGAATCGCACGAGTTCCAGTTCCCGGTTCGGCTGAATCTCCAGGCGCACGGAGTCCAGATAGGGCAGGCGCCGCCCGCGATCGGTCTTCCAATAGTTCGGATTGCGCGCCAGCCGAATGTACGAACCCGATTTGCGTTCCGCCAGGTGAAACGGCCCGAGCACGGCCGCCTCTTTCAACTGCGACCGGCGCGACATTATGGCCACCTGGTCGAACAGGCGCGCCGCCGAGGCCACGGGCGCCGGGAAGCGGATCGCGATGGTGTACGGATCGCGCACGATGGTTTTCAATTCGCCCTGGCCGGAGCGGAAGGCATCGCCTGTGGGCGAATGCAGCGCCGGGTCCATCAGCACCCGCATGGTATAGGCGACATCGCCGGCCGTGAACGGCGTGCCATCGGAGAAGCAGACATCCTTGCGTAAATGGAAAATAATGGTTCGGCCCGCGTCTTCCGTAGTCCAGGAGACGGCTAATTCCGGCTCGAGTTCCTGCGTAACACGATTGAGCCGCACCAGCATGCCTCCGGTGAGATCGCGATAGGTGATCTCCACCACGCTCTCGGCCAGCGCGGGATTCAAGCTGCGCGGCTCGGCGCGTAGCGCCAAGCGCAACTCGCCACCCCACTGCGCCCACGCCGTAGCGGCGAAAACCAGCCAGCAGAAAAACCCATTGCGGATATGGCCCGTTCTCCCGCTCATATAACCCGCTTATCGGCGGAAACGGCCAGATGAAAACACCCCACAACCAAAATTAATATGGCGGCGGGCGCGAGCACCCACGGATTCGCCGCCACCGCCGAAACGCTTTCCAACTCCCGTAACAGGTTGCCCCAGGAGGGCATCGGCTCCGGGATGCCTAACCCCAGCAGGCCCAGGTTCGCCTCCGCCAGCAGGTACGCCGGCGTGGCAATCAGGAACTGCGCGGCCGCTACGGGCGCAAGGTGCGGCGCCAGATGGACCAGCGCGATTCGGCCCCGTCCGCACCCCGAGGCGTGCGCCAGCAGCACAAAATCGCTCCGCAGTTGCTGCCGGATGGCCGCCACCATCACGCGCGCGGGTTCCGCCCACCCCAGAACCCCGAGCAGTCCGAACGTGACGGCCGCGGCCGTGGCAGCCGCCGCATTCAGCGGCAACAGCGCGCGCGCCGCCAGCAGTAAAAAAAACCATGGAAGCGATAGCGAGAGATCGGCTGCCGCCAGAATCGCGCGCTCCCACCAGCTTCCCCCCAGCGCCGCCAGAAACGCCAATCCCAGCGCCAGCAGAACCGAGAGGAGCGCGGCCGCCGGAGCCAGCAGCAGCGAAACCCGCGCGCCGAACAGCAGGCGCGAAAGCCGGTCGCGGCCCAGCGCGTCCGTGCCCAACAGGTGCGCGTGCGAGGGCGCCGCATTCGGCAGGTCGCGGAATTGCGTGGCGAACGAATAGGGCGCCACTACCTCGGCCGGCAGCACGACCAGGAACACGGCAATCAGAAATGCAATGGCAACCCGGCGCATCACTCGGCGTGCCCCCGCGCGCCGCGCGCCACATCCGCGGCCAGATTCGCCGCCAGTGTCAGGGCGGTGATTAACAGTGTGACGTTCACAATCACCGGAAGATCCCGCGCCAGAGCGGCCTGCCACACCAGTTGGCCCACCCCCGGCGAATCGCACAGCGCCTCCACCGGAATCGCCGCGCCTATGGCCATGCTGACGGACACACCCGCTAATGCGATCAGCTCAGGGGCGACCGGCGCCACTACGTGCAGCCAAAAAATGCGGCCCCGGCTTTCCCCGAACGCGTGCGCCGCGAACACGTGCTGCGCTTCGGCCGCATGCCGCGCCAGATTCTGCGCGTAGCGAAAAATCCGCGGAAACAGAATGGCCGCGATCGCCAAAGCCGGCGGGCCGGAAAAATAAAAACAGGCGATCGCCACCACAGCCGCGGGCACGCACAGCAGCGCTCCCGCCGAAAGCGAAGCAGCCATGCGCAGCGGCCGAAAGCCAAGCCATTCGAGCAGCAGAACCAGCCCCAGCGCCGCAGCCCAGGCGGAGAAAAATCCGGCGCTCACCGATCGCAAACTGGTGGACGCCCGCTCGGCCAGCAGCTCGCGCACCGGCCTGCCCAGCGAGACCGATTCGCCCAGATCGCCCTTCGCCAGCCGCCCCAGGTAGCCCAGGTAATAAGAAACGACGTTGCTCCCGTCGCTTCGTTCCCGCGCGATCGCCTGTATGCTGGCATTGCTCAAGCGCGCATCCAGCATGCGCTCATCGGTTCCGAAGCCCGGCGCAAAACGCACCAGCGCGGCTCCCAGCAGCCCCCCGATCACCAACACCGCCACAAACCGCGCCAGCCGCCGCGCCACCGTGCCCAGCACCCTACGAAACTCCCGCGAATCGCGAGTACGCAGGCAACAGCGGAGCGCCCAGCACCAGCCACTTCCACTCCGATGCGAGGAGCATTCCCAATTCCTCCCAACTACGCTCCCCCGAGTCGTCGAGCGGTCCTGAAACCGTTGTCGCGCTGTGGTTGCCGGTTGTCTCGGCGCACATGGCCAGAATCCTCAGGTATGTTATCGGCATATTCGCTCGAATTGATTAGCGTACAGTGCGCCCCAACTGATCGAACTGCCCCAGGCGATCGAATTGGCGTATGGCGAAGAGTCCGCAACCATAACCAGGGTCTGCTTCGCCGGGTCCAGAACCACCGCCGGAGAAAGCGCCACGCCTTTCAGGCTGGCTGCCTTCCACGAGTTGCTCTTCCACGCACTTGTTGTAAGCCGGTTTTTCGAACTCGCGTGCGATGGCGGGGGTGGGCAAGGGCCGTTGTGCCCTCCGCCGCTGGTTCGACGGGTGAAGTGCACCGGTGCGCCTTCGAGTTTCCCTTTTAGATTCAACAAAACTGGTTTGATTCACCGGTGCGATCGCACCGGTGGACGGGAGGATTGATGAATGAAGGATTGGTCTACGGAGCTAACGGCCGCCGGCGCCGCGCCGTTCAAAGCTGAATCGGCTGGCCACCGCGTGGGGTTTAAACTAGCTGTGAGGCAACATGCAGCGGCGCGACTTCCTTCGCGGTATTGGCATCCTTTCGACGAATCTGGTCCTCGAAACCTCCCAGCCCCTCGCGGCCGCCCCTCCCACCGCGTGGCGTAAGTTTGAGGTCACCACCCGGATTGAGGTCTTGAACCCAAGCGGCGCAACGCGTATTTGGGTCCCGGCAGCGCTCCTCAAAGCCACTCCGTACCAGAAGACGCTAGCCAATACAGTTCAACCGGGAAGCGGTACCGCCAAACTGATCGCCCGCGGGGCCGATGGACTCGGCATCGTCGCGGCCCGATTTCCTTCCGGCGTGAAACCGAGCCTTACCGTCACCACCACCGTGATGACGCGAGACTGGGCGGTGGACCTGCTCCACAGGCGGCGCCCGCGGCCGGAGCCGAACCGCTCGGAGTTAGAACATTGGCTCCAGCCCACGAAACTGTTGCCGACCGATGGCATCGTCCGGCAGAAGGCCCTGGAAATCACCAAAGCCGCCCGCACCGATCTCGACAAAGCCCGCGCAATTTACGAATGGATCGTGGAAAATACCTATCGCAACCCGAAGACGCGCGGCTGTGGGCTGGGAAACATCCGCTTCATGCTGGAATCCGGAGATCTGGGAGGCAAGTGCGCCGATCTCAACGCCCTATATGTCGGCCTCGCACGGGCCGCCGGTCTCGCGGCGCGCGATGTCTACGGCATTCGCGTTGCCGCCTCCAGAGCCGGATATAAAAGTCTCGGCGCCTCCTCCGAAAATGTCACGAGAGCCCAGCACTGCCGCGCGGAGGTCTATCTCGGCGAATACGGATGGGTGCCCGTCGATCCGGCTGATGTGCGCAAGGTCATGCTGGAGGAACCGCCGGGAAACCGCCCCTTGGACGACCGGATGGTGGAACAGGCTCGCGCGCGCCTGTTCGGATCGTGGGAGATGAACTGGATGGCGTATAACTTCGCCCACGATGTCGCTCTGCCCGGGTCTCCAGGCCCGGCGATTGGGTTTTTCATGTACCCGCAGGCCGAGACGGCCGAAGGGCGGCTGGACAGTCTGGACCCGGACACTTTCCGGTATGAAGTCACGGCGCGAGAAATCGCGGCCACCTAGAAGCTCATTTTGTCTTTCGCCGCTTCCACCTTCCGGCCATCCACACCATAAATTGCCAGCAGCTCGCCCCACTCCCGGAACGTCCCGTGCCGCTGCCGATAATCCACGATCGCTTTGGCTTCGTCGAGCGTCAGTCCCAGCCGGTCCGCCATCTCTTCGGCGGTCGCCTTGTTGACGTTCAGCTTCGTTGCGTCATCGAGCTTCGGGTAATTGGTGGCGAGATACTTTTCGACCGTATCGATCTCTTCCTTACTGATCGACCGCACCCGCTGGCTCATGCGGATCACGATGGCCTGCCATTCTTCGGGCGTGTGGCGGTACTTGGTGAAGTGGTCCGGCAGATGGCAGGCGGTGCATTCGCGCAGGATGATCTGCTTGCCCGCGCCCTCGGGCATGGCGGGTTGCGCCCGGACTGCCAGGGGTAGCAAAACCAGCAGGTAACGGGTCATCCTTCGCTCAAAAATCATTGTGCCTGGGCGAGCTTCTGCGCGCCGGCCTGCGCTATCAACTTGCGGATGAGCGCGGCGGTCGTGGGATGCGCGCTGCCGCCGGTATTCGCCACCCCGCCGATACCGAGCGCCAAATCGAGCGGCGTCCGCCCCGACTTGTTCTTCACATCCAGCTTGGCGCCGTGTTCGGCCAGGAATTCGACGATCCGATCCGCGCCCCGCTGCGCCGCTGCGTGCATGGGCGTATCGCCACGGTCGTTGGCGGCGTTGATGTCAGCGCCCTTTTCGACGCACAGGCGGATGGCTTCCACGAATTCCGGCTCGGGCCGCTCCTGGCCGCCGGCGAAGCGCGCACCCTGTCCCGCGGCGGCCGCCATTAGCGGTGTGGTGTGATCTTCGGAGGGCCGGTTAGGATCCGCGCCATGGGCCAGCAGCAGCCGCATCGATTCGAGATCCGCCGACCGCGCCGCCCGGTAAAACGGGGTCGCGCCCGCCGGCACGCTGATCGCCCCCTGCGCCATCCGCCCGGGGAGCTTGGTCCGCAAGGGCGCGTCCGGTTCGGCGCCATGCTCCAGCAGAAACTTGATGAAGCCGAGTTCGTCCAGTTTATCGGTGACGGGCTTGCGCGGGCGGTTGCCGAAATAATCGAGGTTGCGCATCTCGACGGCGAGATAGAGCGCGCCATCGAGCTTTGCCCCATGCTCGACCAGCATCGACGCAAAATCGTAGTGATCGTTATAGATGGCCAAAAGCAGCGGGGTGAACTGGTATTCCGGCTCGGGGAGGTTCACGTCCGCGCCCGCTTCGAGCAGCGCTTCGGCCGATTCGATCGCGCCCTGGCGCGCGGCGAAAAGCAGCGGCGTGAGGCCGCCGCGATAATAAACGGCCTGCGTGCCGCCGGAGGCAACCTTGCGGAATTTGAAATCGTAAAAAGTCGAGCGGGCATTTACGTCGGCGCCCGCCGCAATCAGCAGTTTTGCCACATCGGCGTGGTTTTCCGCCACCGCCCACATGAGCGCCGTCTCGCCGCGGTACGATTCTTTCGCGTTCACGTCCGCGCCCGCCGCGAGCAGAGCCTTCACACCAGCGAGCGTTCCGGTGCGCGCGGCCGTCATCAGCGGCGTTTCCCCCTGCCCAACCGTGGCCTGCGGATCGGCGCCGGCCCTGAGCAGCGCTTCGATCATTTCACCGTTACCCAGGTTGGCCGCTTCCCACAGCGCGGTCACCCCGTAGCGATTGGCGGCTTTGGCATCCGCGCCGCCGGCCAGAAGGCGCTTCACTTGCGCCAGATCGTCCTGGTGCGCGGCGGCGATTAGTGGCGTGGTGCCGTCAACATCGGCGGCGAAGGTGGGAACCGCCAGGGTGGGAAGAGAGAGTGCCGCGGCCAAGGCGATCGAGCGTGAGAAGAGCATCGCTAGATCTCCACCCGGCCGTTGCTGTCGCCCAGGTGCTCGGCCGGTACGCCCGCGCAATCGAGCACACTCACCAGCAGGTTTGCCATCGGCGTCAGCAGCGGCACTTTCACGTGCCGGTTCCCCCGCAGCCGCCCGGCCGCGCCGCCCGCAATTACCGCCGGCAGAATATCGTGGCTGTGTACGTTGCCGTTGCTCATGCCGCTGCCGTAGAGAATCATGGCGTGGTCGAGCAGGTTGCCCTCGCCATCCGGCGAATTGCGCAGTTTTTCCAGGAAACCCGCCAGCAGCGAGACGTGATAGGTATTGATCTTGGCGTGCTTTTCGATCTGCTCCGGCACGTTCTGGTGATGCGAAACCGGATGGTGGCCTTCGTTCACGCCGATCTGCGGATAAGTGCGCGTGCTCAGCTCGCGCGCCATCATGAAGCTGGTCACGCGCGTAATATCCGCCTGCCACGCCAGCGCCCAAAGGTCGAACATCAGCTTCACGTGCTCTTCAAAGGAATCCGGAATGCCCGCGGGCGTTTCCGGCGCCGCCAGTTCCGATTCGCTGTTCTTTTTTTCCGCCTGCGCGATGCGCCGCTCGATCTCGCGGACGTTATCCAGGTAATCGGAAAGCCGCGCCCGGTCGTGCGGATCGAGTTTGGCAGAGAGGTCTTTCGCGCTGGCCGTCACGCCATCGAGCAGGCTCAGGCTCGCCTGCATGCGCGCCAGGCGCTCCGCGGCAGTGGCGCCATCGCCGCCAAACAGCCGCTCGAACACCACCCGCGGATTCAGTTCCATGGGATTGGGCGTGGTGGGGTTGCGCCACGAAATGGTATTCATGTAAGCGCAGGCGTAATCGCCGCCGCAGCTTCCGAGTTCGGCCGAATGATCTTCCGTCGCCAGTTCGAGCGAAGGAAATGCCGTGTCCTGCCCGATCTTCGCGGCGATCAACTGGTCCGCCGTGGTGCCGGAGCGGATTTCGGTGCCGTGCGCCGGCTTCACCCCGTTCAACCACATCGAATTGCTGATCGCATGGCCGTTCTCCGCGTTGATGGCGCAGCCAGTGACCACGGTGATGCGGTTCCGCAACGGTTCGAGCGGCTTCAGAATGCGCGAGAACGTAAAATCGGCGCCATCGCCAATGGGCGTCCATTGCGGCAGAATCGCGCCGTGCGGCACGTAAATGAAGCCAGCGCGCAGAGTGGTTTTGACGGCGGCGCGCACCGGGACCATCGCATCCAGAAATGGCAGCGCCACGGCGGCGCCCGCGCCGCGCAGAAGCGTGCGCCGGGAAAGATGTTTGCGGGTGAGAAACGTCATCGGGCTTGAGCCTCCAGTTCGCTCCCTTTCGCTTGCGCCGCGGGCAGCGGGTCAGATTGGTTTAACTGGAAAGCCGGGCTTTTCACAATGCCCAGCACCAGCTCCGAGAACCGGTAATTCTTCTTGGCGGCCTCGCGGGCGATGATGCGCACCGCGGGCATGTCGTAATACTCCAGCCCGCGGCCCAACGCATACGTCAGCAGCATCGAAGTCATGGTGCGGACGAACTGCTCGGGCCGGGCGGCCAGCGCGTCGATCATCGCGGCCGCGCCATCCACCTTCGTGCCATCCGGCAGCGCTCCCGAAGCGTCGATGGGAGCGCCGTTGTCGCGCGTGCGCCAGTGGCCGATGGCATCGAAATTCTCCATCGCGAAACCGACCGGGTCCATCACGCTGTGGCATCCGGCGCAGGCCGGGTTGGCACGGTGCTCGACCATCCGCTCCCGCACCGTGCCGCTCGCCATTTCATTAAACGCCGGCACGTTCGGCGGCGGCGCGGGCGGCGGCGTGCCCAGGATGTTGGTCAGAATCCATTTGCCGCGCAGCACCGGCGAAGTGCGGTTGGCGTACGAAGAAACCGTCAGCACGCTGCCTTGTCCCAGCAGCCCGCGCCGCGCCGGATCCTTCAGAGTCACGCGGCGGAACTGCTCGCCATAGACGCCCGGAATGCCGTAATGCTTCGCCAGCCTTTCGTTCAGAAATGTGTAGTTGGCCGTGAGCAGATCCACCACGCCGCGATCTTCGCGCACGATGCTTTCCGTAAACAGGTCCGTCTCCTTGAGGAATGCCTGCCGCAGATTGTCGTCGAAATCGGGAAAGATCTGCTGATCGGGGGAGGTAGCCTTAAGGTTGCGCAGATAGAGCCACTGGCCGAAAAAGTTTTCGATCAGCGCATCGGAGCGGCGGTCGGTGAGCATGCGGCGCACCTGCTGGTCGAGCACGGCCGGTTGTCTCAGCTTTCCGGCCGCCGCCAGATTCAGCAACTCGTCATCGGGGATGCTGCTCCACAAAAGGAACGACAGGCGGGAGGCCAGTTCCAGGTCAGTGAGCTGGCGAGTGGACACGTTGGCAGGCGAAAGCGCCTGCCCCACCTCGGTGCGGAACAGGAACTGCGGGTTCACCAGAATGAAGGCCAGCGCGTTTTCAATTCCGGCATCGAAACTGCCGCCGTGCTGAAAATAGGTCAGCAGGCGCTCCATTTCGGTATCGGTCACGGGGCGGCGATAAGCGCGGCGGGCCAGCGCCGAGAGAATCTGCCGCGCGCACGGGATCTGGTCGGAGCCCTCCGCCGGGCGGCAGATGAAGATGCGGCGGCGGCTGGGCGTATCGCCGGGGCCGGTGGGTTTCCAAGGCCCGGAGATCGAAACCCAATCGATTTCCGGAATGCCGGCCGTGTTGATTGGATCGATTTTTTCGCGGTCGAAAGGCTGCAGCAGTTCCACCGTTGGCCCGGTCGATTGCTGCAGGAATGCAAAGCCGACCCGATGCGGCCCGGCTTTCACGGGGATCTGGAGTTCCACGCGTTTGGAGAGTTGTTCGGCCGAAGCCGTGGGGTTCGTGTTTCCCAAATCGGCGTCTTCTTGGCCGCCGATGGTCACCAGCTTCACCCGCGCTCCATCCAGCGTCACTTCCACCTGGCTGGGCAGTTCCAGGCCGCGCACCGTATTCACCGTGTTGCCCCAGAAGCGGACTTTAAAGCGGTACTCGGCATCCAGCGGGAAGGTGTATTTCACCAGAATGCCGCCACGCGTGCCCAGCGGGAGGCCCTCGATGTGGCGGTCCTGCGAGAGGTCGGGGCGATTGCGGAAGGTGTAGGTAGTGGGAGGAATCTTCATGTCTCCCACCGCCAGCCCGCTCACCTTCCAGGCGGCGTTCAGGTAGCGCTCCATCAGCGACGGCGAAACGCTGAGCGAATCGGCAATGTTATCGAAGCCGTAATTGGCATCGTCGGCCGGCAGCAGCGAAGCAGCGTCTACATCCAGCGCCAGCAGATCGCGCACCGCGTTGCCGTATTCGGCGCGGTTAAGCCGGTGCAGCCCCACGCGCCCGGGATTTGGTTTGGCCAGGTAGGCCTGGTCAAGCTGCTGTTCGAGCGAATGGATAAAGGCGTCCAACTCCTCGCGGCCGGGCCGGGGCATACCCGCGGGAGGCATCATGCCGCCGCGCAGCTTTTCGATAACCTTTTCCCAGGTGGCGGCGCCGGCGGGGATGTTGGCCGTATCGGCCCGATCCAGTTCGAGTCCGGCAGTTTTGGCCTTCTGGTTATGGCACGCGACGCAATAACGATTCAGGAAAGCGCGCGGGGCATCCGCCTCGCCCGCGGCCACGGCCAAAGCCGGCAGGGCCGTGAGCAGGATCACCCCCCACCGGGACACACCCAGAGCGCCCATATCGGGGGAATTATATGCAGCCCAAAAACCAGCGTCAATGCGGCTTCGGGCAGACGCTTAGGTCATGACCTTCGGGTGAGCAGGCGCAGCGCCGTGGGGAGGTCGATCCCGGGCGCTCCTTTCAGAGGAGCGAGGCGGGCGAAGATCTCGCCGGCGGCCTGGTGAAAGCCGGCGGGCATACCGGCGGAGTCGAAGGTGGAAGCGATCTCGTTCATTTCGGCGACGAACCGCCAGGATTTCGGAGCGACGTGCTGGATGGATTCGAGGGCGCGGGCGAATGGCGGCCCCGAGCGCCCCCATTGCCGTTCGAGATCGCGTAGCACGCCCAACTGGTGGGCGGCGCCCAGCACGGCCGCGCGCAGCGCCGCCATTCCCTTGGTATGCGCGGCGAACACCATCTTCAGCGCGGAAGCCTTGCCAACCTCGCCTTCGAGCACCTCGGCTTCGAGTGGCCCCGCGGCGAACAGCGCGGCGGCCTCGGCGGCATGTTCGCCGGAGAAGTAGATCCAGGTCTCCGCGCGCTTACGGGGCGGCAGTCCGATCACGCAGGCATCCACAAAGCGTGCGCCCGCGGCTGTGATGAAGCCGGCAATGCTGCGGGCGCGTTCGGGGGAAATCGCGTTGGCATCGATATACAGGCCGCGAAATCCGTGCCCGGCGATTTCGCGCGCCATCGCTTCGGCGAACTCAGGCGGGCAGATACTGACAATCGCTTCGCACCGCCGACAGAGAGAGGCGATCGAGCCGGCATCGCAGAGCGCGGCCGCGGCGGCCCGGCGGCGCGTTTCCGCGCTCCGGCCCTCCGACGCCCACCACACCGCGCAACCGCTGCCGGAAAGCGCCGCCGCCACCGCAACGCCCATTTCGCCGGGATGCAACACGCCTGCGTTTGTCATGGTCGGAGTACCGTCTTTTTATAATAGTGACGATCTCTCATGCAGATACAGAACCTGGCAGCCATCGACACTCACGTCCACATCGAATCGAACGCAGGCAATGCCGCCGATGAGGCCGCGCGGAAATATTTCCGCGAAACCGGCCCGCGGCCCAGCCCGCAGGAAGTTGCCGATTATTACCGCGCCCGCAAGATCGGCTGCGTGGTGTTTTCGGTGGACGAGCGGCTTACCGGAAGGCCGCAGGTGCCGAACGAGGAAGTGGCGGCGCTGGCGGCGCGGAATTCGGATGTGATGATCGCATTCGCCAGCGTCGATCCGACGCGCGGCTTCACGGCCGTCAGCGAGGCGGAGCGGCTGATTGCGCACGGCGCGCGCGGCTTCAAGCTGCATCCGCCGTTGCAGCAGTTTCACGCCAACGACCGGATCGCTTACCCGTTTTACGAAGTAGTCGCGGCGGCCAAACTGCCCGTGATTTTCCACACGGGCCACAGCGGCATCGGCACCGGCATGCCCGGAGGCGGCGGCGTGCGCTTGAAATACGGCAACCCGATGGACATCGACGACGTGGCGGTGGACTTTCCAGACATGCCGATTATCATGGCGCATCCTTCCTTTCCCTGGCAGGATGAAGCGATTTCGGTTTGCCTGCACAAGCCGCAGGTCTATATCGATCTTTCGGGCTGGTCGCCCAAGTATTTTTCGCCCACGCTGATTCAGTATGCGAACACGCTGCTCAAAGAGAAAATGTTGTTCGGGTCGGATTATCCGCTAATCACGCCCGACCGCTGGCTGGCGGATTTCGAGAAGATCGCGATTCGCGACGAGGTGCGGCCGCTCATTCTGAAAGAGAATGCGGTAAGGCTGCTGAAACTGCGATCAGACGTTGACGGCGCGCCGCGCTAAACCGCGGCCTTCGGACCAGAAGGCTCCGGGAGAATGGGCCAGTTCGACGGCGGAGCGCATGGCTTCCACGAAGACGCCGGTATGTTCGGGTGACGCGGTCAACGGCGGCGCCGCTTTGAGGACCATGAAATTGTTGCCGCACATCTGGGTGAGAATGCCGGAATCGCGGAAGAGGCGCATCACCAACACCTGGCCGAAAATGCCGGCGTGAATGCCGCGAAACGCTTCGAAGGGGATGCGCAGACTGAGCCGGCTGGGAGCGGAAAACTCGATGCCGCACATCAGGCCGAGGCCGCGAATCTCGCGAATCATTTCGTACGAGGAGAGGGCGTCGCGCAGGCGGCTGCGCAGGTCTTCACCGAGCGCGGTGGCGCGGCGGCCGAGATCTTCGCGCTCGAGCACATCGAGCGTAGCCAGACCGGCGCGCATCGCCAGGCCGTTTTCGCCGAACGTGGAGGTGTGAACGATAGAGCGTTTGAGCGAATCGTAGACCGAAGAGTAGACCTCATCGGCCACGAACAGCGTGCCGTAGCGGCGGCAGAGCTGCTGGGCGGCGCGCAGGTACCCGGCGGGCGGGATCTGGATGCCGGCTTCGCCCTGAACCGGTTCCACAAAGAACGCGGCCATGCGCTTATGGCGGAGCTTCTGTTCCAGGGCGTCGAGATCGCCGAACGGGACAAAATCGGCGTGGGGCAGCAGAGGGCCGAACCCTTCGCGCCAGAACGAATCGCTCATCAGCGAGACCGCGCCGCGGGTGAGGCCGTGAAAGGCGCCTTGAGAGCCAACAGGCCGGGCCGGCGGGTGTGGGCGCGCGCGAAGTTGATGGCCGCTTCCACCCCTTCGCTGCCCGAGCTGCAGAAGAACACCTTGGCGGCCCGCCCCGCGGCGCTGCGGCATAACCGCGCGGCCAGTTCGCCGGCCAGCTCCGGAACATGGCTCTGCAGCATCGCCGGGCCGCAGCGATCCAGCTCGTCTTTCAACGCGCGAACGACACCCGGATGATTGTGGCCGGTATTGTGGACGCAATAGCCGGAGAGGAAATCCAGAATGCGGCGGCGCCCTGCAGTGCTTCGCGCTACAGTATAGACTTCGACTTTTGCCGTGATCGACGTCCACGCTCTGGAACACGAACTGACCGCCAGTCTTGCGGGCGAAGTGCGCTTCGATACGATTTCGCGAGCGCTCTACTCCACTGACGCGAGCGTGTATCAGATTCAGCCGGTCGGCGTCGCGATTCCTAAAAACCGCGACGACATTCTGCGGATTATCGAGGCGTGCCGCCGCTTCGGCTGCCCGCTTACGCCGCGCGGCGGCGGCACTTCGCAGGCAGGGCAGGCCATTGGGGAAGGGCTGCTGGTGGATCTCTCGAAATACTACAACCGGCTGCTGGAGGTGAACGCGCAAGAGCGGTGGGCGCGGGTGGAACCTGGAATTGTGCTGGACGAATTGAACGCGCAACTGGCGCCAGAAGGGCTGCGGTTTGCGCCCGATATCTCGACAGCCAGCCGGGCCACCATCGGCGGCATGATCGCAAATAACTCCGCGGGCGCACGGAGCGTGCTCTACGGCAAGACCATCGACCACGTGCTCGAGACCACGGTGGCGCTCTCGGACGCGAGCGTAGTTCATTTCCGGGAGATGGCCCGCAGCCAGGCGCCCACGGGCGGCACTTTGGAGGCGGCTTGTTACCAGACGGTGCTGCGCCTCGCCTGCGAACACGCCGGCGAAATCGAGCGCCGGTATCCCAAAATCGTGCGGCGCGTCGGCGGCTACAACCTGAACGAGTTCGTGCCAGCCGAATTCGAACCGGGGAGCCGGCCGATCAATTTATCGAAAATCATCGTCGGCTCGGAAGGCACGCTCGGCGTGGTGCTGGAAGCGAAGCTGCGCTTGGTGCCGCTACCGAAGGCGAAAGCGGTAATGGTGATCGGTTTCGCAGACCTGCTGGAGGCGCTGGCGGCCACGCCCGCCATTTTGCAACACCAGCCATCGGCCGTGGAGGTGATGGATAAGCACATCCTCGACAACACACGCCAGAACCCCGCGCTGGACCGCATTCGCGCCAGTTTCATCGAGGGCGACCCCGCGGCGACGCTGTGCGTGGAATTTTACGCCGACCGTAAAGAAGACCTGCCGCCCCGCTTGGAGGCCCTGGAACGGGATCTGCGGGCGCGGCGCTTCGGGTTTTCTTATTACAGCGAGACCGACCCGGCGCTGCAGGCGCGCGTCTGGAGCCTGCGCGAAGCGGCGCTCGGGCTTTCGATGGCGATGAAGGAGGACGCAAAATCGATCTCGTTCGTGGAAGACACCGCCGTGGCGCCGGAGAAGTTGAGCGAGTATATCGGGCGCTTCCTCGAAATCGTCCGCAAGCACCAGACTACGGCCGGAATCTACGCGCACGCTTCGGTAGGCTGCCTGCACGTGCGGCCGGTGGTGAACATGAAGACCGAAGAGGGCGTGCGCAAGTTCGAAAGCATCGCGCGCGAGGTGGCGGACCTGGTGCTCGAATACGGCGGCGCGCTTTCCGGCGAACATGGCGATGGCCTGGTGCGCAGCCCGTTTATGCGGCAAATGTTCGGGCCGGCGTTGTACGAAGCGTTCCGGGAAGTGAAGCGCACGTTCGATCCGCAAGGCATTTTCAACCCTGGAAAAATTGTGGATGCGCCGCCGCTCGCTTCCAACCTGCGTTTCGGAGCGAATTACCAGACGCCCAATCCGCAATCGTGGTTCGATTACTCGGAATTCGGCGGGCTGGGCGGGGCGGTGGAGATGTGCAGCGGCGTGGGCGCCTGCCGGAAGAAACTGGCCGGCACCATGTGCCCCTCTTACATGGCAACGCGCGATGAAAAGGATTCCACGCGCGGGCGCGCCAACGTGCTGCGCCTAGCCATGACTGGCCGCCTGGGAGAAACCGGCCTGGGCGACGAGGGCGTCTTCCGCGTGCTCGATTTGTGCCTGGAGTGCCGGGCCTGTAAATCCGAATGCCCCGTAGGCGTAGATATGGCGCGCTTCAAAAGCGAGTTTCTGGCGGATTACTGGAAGCGGCATGGGACGCCGCTGGGGGCGCGCGCGCTGGGCAACGTTCACAAGCTCGCCCGGTGGGGCAGCCGGTTCGCGCCCGTGGCGAATTGGGCGGCGGCTCGCGGGCCGGTACGCTGGCTGAACGAAAGGCTGCTCGGAGTGGACGCGCGGAGAGGGCTGCCGGCATGGAAACAGCAAACCTTCGAGAAGTGCGTGAGCAGCAGGGGAAACCGTACACCGGACGGCCGGCCAGTGACTCTTTTCAATGACACCTTCGTCAACCACTACGATCCCGAAATCGGCATAGCGGCGCTGGAGATTCTGGAGCGCGGCGGCTGCCGGGTGCAAGTAGCGCGGCGCGCCTGCTGCGGCCGGCCACTAATTTCGCAGGGCCTGCTGGGCGAAGCGCGCGCGCAGGCCGCGCAAGTGGTAGAAGGGCTGTTTCCGATGGCGGAGCGCGGCGAAAAGATCCTGTTCCTGGAGCCGAGTTGCCTTTCGGCGCTGAAGGAGGATGCGCCTTCGCTGCTGCGGGGCGAAGCGCAGGCCAAAGCGCGCGCAGTGGCGGGGGCGTGTCTGCTGTTTGAGGAATTCGCGACGCAATTGGATTTGCCGCTGCGCGCAGGGCCTTCGCGAATTCTGCTGCATGGCCATTGCCATCAGAAATCCATGGGTTTGCTGCCGGCAACGGCGGGGCTGCTTTCGCGAATTCCCGGGGCGAAAGTGACCGACCTCGATGCCGGCTGCTGCGGCATGGCCGGTTCCTTCGGCTACAAGCGGGAACACTACGAAGTTTCGCGTACGATCGCTTCGCGGAAACTGCTGCCTGCGGCGCTGGCGATGAAACCGGGCGAGGTGCTGGTCGCGCCGGGCACGTCGTGCCGCCACCAGGTCAGCGAGCTGGCGGGGGTGAAGGCCGTGCATCCGGCGGAGCTGGTGCGGGAGTTGCTCACGGAGCGCAACAGCGGCTGAGGATCGGGGCTATGCTGGAAAAAATGGGCGCGCAGACACTGGTATCGGTTGAGGAGTACCTGAGCACATCGTATTCTCCGGATCGGGAATACCGCGATGGTGTGCTGGTGGAGAGGAATGTGGGGACGCGAAGACACGGGCTGTTGCAGATACGCTTGGGCTCCTATTTCAACCGCCGCCGCAAGCAGTGGCAGATCGAGGCGTACACCGAGACGCGGATACGTGTCCGCGAGGACTGGTATCCGATACCGGATATTTGCGTCTATACTTTGCCCGCGCCCGAAGAGGACGTTCCCACCCGGCCGCCGCTTTTGTGGATCGAGATTCTCTCACCGGATGACCGCATGCCCGATGTCTGGCACAAGGCGAATGAACTGCTCGCTCACGGGGTCCCCTACGTCTGGATCATCGATCCGGAAACGCTGGATAGCGAACTGCGCACGCAGGCGGGCATCAGAGACGTGCCCGAGAAGACGCTCCGGCTGCCGGACTCTCCGATCGTGGTCCCGCTCGTAGAGGTAATGGAAGAGTAGTCCGTAGGCGGAGCGCCGCGGCGCCCTGGACGAGTCCGAAATGAGATGAAGGATCGCCGCATCCGGCTGGCGGCGTTACAGTAGAACTATGCGCAGGCTGTTACTGGCGCTGGGTGTGCTGGCTTTCACGGCTTGGGCAGCCAACATCAAGCTTTATCTGAAAGACGGGTCGTATCATCTGGTGCGGGAATACCAGGTGGAGACGGATCGTGTGCGCTTTTACAGCGTGGAGCGGAGCGAGTGGGAGGAGATGCCGCTGAGCCTGGTGGATCTCGATAAGACGCGCACGGAAGAGGCATCCCGCAAAGCCGAGATTGCCAAGCAAACCAAAGAGATTTCCGAAGAGGACCAGGCGGAACGGGCGCGCCAGCAGGAGATCCTCCGCATTCCGGAAAACCCGGGCGTCTATTGGGTGGATGGCACGGAAACCAAGACCATCAAAAACGCCGAAAGCACGGTGCATACCAATAAGGGCCGCTCGGTGCTCTCGCACCTTGCCCCGCTGCCGGTGGTTTCCGGAAAGGCCACTCTCGAACTGGAGGGCGCGCACTCGCTGAATGTATTCACCAATCCCGAGCAGGAATTCTACATTCAGCTTTCCGATCCGGAGCGGTTCGGCATCGCAAAACTCAAGACCAAGGGCCCTGTGCGGATCGTCGAGAATATTGAGATCATGCCGGTCACCAAAGAGACCGTCGAGCAGCCGGAAATGGTGGACATTTTCCAAACGCAGCTTACACCGGACGGCCTGTACAAGATCTGGCCCAAAGCGCCTTTGGAGCCGGGCGAGTACGCGGTGGTCGAATACACGGCCAGCAAGCTGAACATGCAGGTTTGGGATTTCGCCATCAAAGCCGCGAAATGAACCGCGCGCAGCCGCGCCGCCACCGGGCTGATAACATAAAAACCGCTATGCTGCGACGATCGCTCTGGCTGCTGGCTGCCGCCGCCTGCGCCGCTTTTGCCCAGAAATACGATGGGCCGCGCCCTCCCAAGCCGGATATACCGTACATCAAGCACGCGGATCATCTGATCCCCACCGAAGTTGTTCAGGCCAAGGAAGACAAACGGAAAGAGGAGACGCTCTACACCATCGATGGCGAGTCTTCCTCCGCCCGTACGCCGCTGGCGGAGCCGATTTTTCTGCTCGCGGCGGATAAGCTCAACCCCGACAAGTTACAGCTCTACAGGTTGGAAACGAAGAACGGCCACCGGGAGATTCTGTTCGGCAAGAAGAAAGGACCCATGCCGATCCGCGTCGAAGTGACCCGCTTAAGCTCGGATAACCTCTATAAGCTTGAGGTCGATGAGGAACTGATGCCGGGGGAGTACTCGCTCAGTCCGGAAGGCTCCAACCAGGTGTTCTGCTTCCAGGTGTTCTAAAACTCCCACTGAAAGCTGAACTGTACCTGGCGGGCGTTCCGTGTCTCGATTAGTCCGCAATAGGTATCGAGGCCGTAGCTGGCTGCGCCGGAAGGATCGGTAACCAGGCCCTGTATGGAAGATTGAGCGAAGACCGCGAGCGGGCACAGCAATATCGTCGCCAGGCGAGACACGCTGGAACGATAGTATCAGGGCTGCTTGCCGCCTTCATCGGCCTGGTAATGCTGGAGATCGGTGTTGCCTTCGATACAGGCAAACTCCATCGTCTCGTAGCCGGGCTGCATGTTCCGGTTGAAGGCAAACGCTATTTTCCACGGCCGCGTGTACGCCTTGGGATCTTCGATAGTGGCTTCGTAGTCGATGGTGCGGTCGTTCACCATGGTGAAGCGCTCCACTACGTGCATCTGGTCCGTGTGGATGTTGCCGGCGGAATCGAGCCAGGTGCGGTCATTGAAGTTGGTGGTATCGACTACGAACGTGTCGCCTTCCCAGTGGCCCACCGAATCGCCCTGGAATAATTTCACCGAAGCCGGAAGCGTGTGCGTGCGGTTATCGGTTGGGATGATGCGGTAGGCGTGCATGAATTCCCAGTTCATCACGATGTATCCGGCCGGCTCCAGAATTTGGAAACCGAACTGGCGGTACATCTGGTTCGGCAGGCCGGATTCGAAGCAATGCAACTCCGGCTCATCGGCCAGGTGATGCTCGAAATTATCTTTGGCTTTCGCGGCGGCCCAAGGCTGGTATGGGATCAGGCCATCGGGGGGATCGACAATGGCGCCTTGTCCCGCCGGAAGCGAGCGGCTTCTGGCCTCGTGCTTCTGCACTTCAAAAACGGCTCCGCCATTCTGCCCCGCGTTCCAGTAACCCGACATATCCGGCCGTCCATCCGCGGTGCGCGGCACCGGTCCGGGAGGAGGAAGGTTCGGCCCCCGGCCGCGTCCGAAACCACGGCCGCCCCCGCGGCCTCCAGGCCCCCCCGCGGGCGGTCCCTGCGCGAACAGAGGGACGGCGGCCAGCAGAGCCGCTGCCAGGAAACTTCGCCGCCAGTTCATACTACCTACTTACCCTCCGATTTCCCCGCCGCTTTCTGCGCCGCCACTTCCTTCAGGTACTCGCATTCATATTCCAGAATGCGCGCGTTCGGCTGCGTGTTCCGGCGCAGCTCGGCTCGAATCTTCCAAGGCTGGCTGAAGGTCTTCGGGTCTTCGATAGTCGCTTCGTAGAGCAATGTGTCCGGCCCAGTGCGCGTGTAACGCTCCGTGACATGCAAGGAATCGCTGTGATAGTCGCCCGCTTTATCGAACCAGGTCTGGTCGTTGAAATCGCCGACGTCCACCACCAGCGTGTCGCCCTCCCAGTGGCCGATGGAATCGCCCTGCCAGAAATCGATCCCATCCAGGTGCTTGTCGCGCTTCAGGTAAATATTGCGCCAGTTGTGAATGTATTCGTAGGCAATGGCCACTTCGGTGGGCGTTTGAAAGATCTGCAGCGGATAATTCAATAGGTTGATGCGGGGCACGCCCGGCATATAGCACTTGCCCAGCGGATCCGCCTTGGCGCTGTTCTTCTCGTTCTCTTTCTTCTTCTCCAGCGCGGCTGGCAGGTAGGGGATCTTCCCGTTCTTCGGCTCGACGATGACCTTCGACTTTTCCAGGTCTTTATCGGGCGACGCCTTCACTTCCCAAATACCCTGCAGGTCCGGTTGGCCATCGGCCGTGCGCGGCGGCTTATAGTCGCTCGCGGCGCGCAGTCCCAGGGGAACCGCCAGCCCGGCCAACGCGGCCGCCGCCCACAGCGATCTGAAACGACTCTTCATTGATCTCCTCCACCGCGCATTGGTCTCTTCCACGGCGGTCTCCTCCACCGCGCTAGGCGCGGTTGGCAGGCGAAAGCGCCTGCCCCACCAGCACTCTTATTCTTTCGGCGCGCCTTCGGGGCCGGTGGCGCCGCGGTCTTCCGGACGGCCGGAGAACAACCGGCGACCATCGGCCGTCGACACCGATTGGGCCCACATATAATACGATCCGTCTTTCGCCTTGAAGCCCTTCACGGTAACTTCATCGCCGGCCTTCACCGAATCTTTGCGCCATCCCTGCCGGTACAGGCCGTTCGGAGGCAAGCATTCCGCCGACCAGTGCTGCACCGTGCCATCCTCGGCCTTCACGTCGAACAGCAGGTGGGAATGCGGGTTCACCCAATCCATCTTGGTAACCGTGCCCTTCACCTCGATCGGCTGGGACGCGTCAAACTCCGCCGCGAACGAATGGTGCGCCACGACCGGCGCCGCGGCCAGCAGCAATCCAGCCGCAACGGCGGCGATTGCAGAACCTTTCCTCATGTAACTACCTCCAGTTACGTCCTTTCGTTCATTCATACCATGGCGCGGTGCGCGCTGCATCCCTCAATGGAGCTTAGTTGGCCTTCCCGATCGCCATCAGCAGTTCCGCTTTCGATACCTTCCGCCCGTCGTTCGGATAGTGAATCGGAATGATACGGTCCACATCCAGCTTCAGCCGCTCGATATTGGCTTCGAGGTTTACATTATACGGATTGATATCCTTCGGCGGCGCCGTCGCCACGCGCGCGGGCGGATTGAATTCATCGGCCTCCACCAGAATCTTCTCTTTTGGCAGGTACGCCATGATCATGCCGTCGTTATGCGTGCTGCCATCCACGCGGTAGAGTTCGAGAGTCTGCGAGCCGTCGGTCAGCACCTTCTTTTCGGTCATGGTTTCGAACTTCGGCTTTGCCTTGCTTTCGGCCATTTTGTCGGGATTGAGCGTGTGCGGGTTGGCCCAAACCTTTTCGTAATATGGCTTGTTCATCTGGTGCGTGATGACCGTAGCGCCTTCGGCCACGAAGGTTCGCAGCCCGCTGTTGTGGTCGAAATGATCGTGCGTATTCACCACGTACTTAATCGGCTTGTTGGGAATCAGCTTCTTCGCCGCGGCGATAATCGCCAGCGCGCGCTGCTCGCTCTGCGGCCCTTCGATCACCGCGATATAGTCCTTGAATTCCATCGCCACGGCCGCATAGCCGCCCAGAATCAGGTACGCGCCCTCGCCCAGTTTTTCCGTGGGCGCTTCCCCGCTCGCCGCATTGGGCCCGCCGAACCCGCCCCGCCCGCGCCCTTGTGGGGGCTGGATGTTGGCCTCCACGTTCGGCTTCACGCCGGTGATGGTGAGGTCGAGAATGGGATAGCCGCCCTGCCGCTCGACCATGCGGGTGGGGAATTTTACGCCGCTGAATTCCTTGTAATCGCTATACAGGGCTTCGTACGGCATATCGCCCAGCACCGGGTTATCGATCTTGGTTTCCACGCGCTCGATCATGTTCTGGTCGTCGATGAACGCGCTCACCGGCGCCTTGTTCTGCCCCAGGAACGACACCACGGTGAACTTCTTACCGTTCACCTTCGCGGATCTGGCGGTGGTATCGCCGGCCGCGTTTGCCGCGCGCAGAAATCCCCAGGGGAGCAGAATGAGACCCAGGCGCTGCGTCCAGGGGGTGTTGTCGTTGAAGATCACTACCTGGTTTTGATTCTGCTCGCCAACGAGCGGCTGCCCGCCTCCGCCATGTGGGGGATTCTCGCCCTGAGTGCGCACCCTCTGCACTTGCCACGCCTGCTTTTCGAAATCGATGGTGCGCGTGTACGTCTTGTCGTTGAAGCGCGGCCACGGCGAAGTGGGGCTGAACGCCTGCCCCAGCGAAAAATCCGCGCCCGAGCCGGAATACTGGATGGTTTTCAGGCCATCGGCGCCCATGGCTTTCGAAACATTGCTGAGAACCGCTTTCGCATCCGGCTGCCCGCTCGTAGCGGCCCAGGCGCTAAATGCCGCCGCCATCACCCCAAACCCGATTCTTCCGACCATGGCAATTCTCCTTCCGGGCCGCGACCGTCAGGGAGCGGCCCCCGGCCAACCCCCCGGATTACACCAAAAGACGTCAGCGCCCGTTTCCAGGTAACGCGAACACATGCAGTGTGTCGCTCGCCACCACGGCCACGTATTGCTTTCCATCCCGGCCCTGGTAGGTAATCGGGTTGGCGTTGGCATTGCGCGCCAGGTTGGTCACCCAAAGCTCGCGGCCGGTTTGCGCATCGAAGGCGCGGAAACGGTGGTCGTTGGTTGCGCCAATGAACACCAGCCCGCCCGCGGTTACCATCGGTCCCGCCGAACCGGCGTTGCCCGCGTTCTGCTTGCCTTCCGGCAATCCTTCCACCAGGCCCAGCGGCGTTTGCCACGCGATTTCGCCCGTATTGGCGTTTACTGCGATCAGCCGCGCCCATGGTGGTTTCTGGCAAGGCCACGTGCCGATCGTCTTCCCGCTCGCGTCCTTCACGGTGGCGCTGAAACCATGGTACGGGCCCGGGCCATCCACGCTGGCGCGGTCGTATGGTTGATTGGACCCTTCCGTTCCCCGCCCGTAATTCAAACCTTCTTTGCGCTTTTCCATCCACCCGGTCAGCGCGCCATCGTGCGTCTGCAAATAAACGAACCCCGTGGTGGGATCGGTCGCCGTTCCGCCCCAATTCACGCCGCCGGTCCCGCCCGGAAACTGGATCGTGCTTTTGGGCGGCGCGCCGTCTTCGTGCAGCAGCCACGGCGTGAACGGCCCGGCATTGTAGAAGCCGCCGTTCTTCTGGTACAACTCCTGGCATGCCTTGGCGTGCTCGGGCGTGGTGTCCTCGGCCGTAACGATATCTTCCGGCTTAAAACTCACCCGCGCCAACGGCGGCGGCTTCACCGGAAACGGCTGCGTGGGCGAATACCACTCGCCGGGCACATCGCCTTTGGGCACCGGCCGCTCTTCCACGCCGAATACCGGCTTGCCCGTCAGCCGGTCGAGGATGAACATCCAGGCCGTCTTACCGATCGCCGTGAGCGCCTCCACCTTCCGCCCGTTCACGTTGAGGTCCACCAAGCCCGGCGCCGGCGGCAGGTCCGAATCCCACAGATCGTGATGCACCACCTGGAAATACCATTTCAGCTTGCCGGTCAAGGCGTCCACCGCGACGATCGAATTGCCGAACAGGTTCGCGCCCGGCCGGTCGCCGCCATAATAATTTGCCGCCGGCCCGCCCACCGGCATGTACAAAATGCCGTGCGCTTCATCCACGGTCAGATACCAGCCCCAAACGTTCACGCCCGAGCGGCCCTTCCAGCCGTCGTTGAGCCACGTTTCATGACCGGTTTCGCCCGGCTGCGGCACGGTATGGAACTCCCACAGCTTCGCGCCGGTGCGGGCGTCATAGGCGCGCGTGTCGCCCGAGGGACCAACCGGAACTTCGCCCACCGTCGCCCCCAGCATCACAACATTGTTGTAAATCGCCGGCGTGCCGCTCCAGCCCACCACGATATCGACCGACCCTTCTTTGCCGAAGCCCGGATCGATCTTGCCCGTGCGCGCGTCGAGCGCCACCAGCTTCGCCGATCCGCCTTTCTCGGCGAACCCGGGGCTCGACGTGAAGAAAATCCGCGGCGGATTGTTGCCGTCCCCCGGCCAATACGAGACGCCGCGCGAACCCGGCTGCCCTTCCGGCATCTGGTAACTCCAAATCTCTTTCCCGCTTTGCGGATCGAGCGCCACGACCTTCTTCCCGGCCGGCAGATACATCACGCCATTCACCACAATGGGCGTAGTTTCAAACGCCCCCCGTTCCGCCAGCTTGTAGGACCAGGCCTCGGTGAGCCCGGAAACGTTCTTCGTATTGATCTGCTTCAGCGCCGAATACTTGGTGCCGGCCAGGTTGCCGGCATACATGGGCCAGTCGCCCGCGGCGCTGGTCTGCTGCGCCAGCCCGGCCGGCAACAGCGCGCAAGTGGCACAAAGGGCCATCCATGGGGATCGCATGTGGATTCCTATTGCGAGAGGTAAGTATATCGCAGTCGAAGCAAAGCCCGTGCCCCCGGTTTGCGCCCTCTGGCGGCCGAAAGAGGCTGTTTCCTCCATAGCGCTCGCGATCGTCAGCCGGGCATCTGGTGAATCGAAGCGCTGCGAGACGGCTCCGGGAAGCAGACTCACTCCTGCATTCCACTCCCCTCTCCGGGATAATAAGATCGGAATGCTTACCACATGGCCGCATTGCATCTTCGCCGTGAAGCGATGCCTCCTTCTCTTTGCCCTCGCCGCGCTCGCCCTCGCCGCCGCGCCCCGCCGCATCGTCTCTGTCTCGCCCGCCATCACCGAAATCCTCTATGGCATCGGCGCGTTCGACCGCGTCGTCGCCGTCACGGACTACTGCGTCTATCCTCCCCAAGCCAAATCCCTGCCCAAAGTCGGCGGATGGGCCACGCCGAGCGTGGAGCGCATCGCCGGTTTTCGTCCCGGCCTCGTGGCCTTCTCCGATGCGCAGGCGCCCTTCCTCGAAATGCCGCTCCAGCAGCTTGGCATCCACACCGTGATCGCGCGCAGCCAGACGATTCAGGACGCCTACGACGCCATCGCCACGCTGGGCCGCGCCACCGGGAACGAAGCGGAAGCGGCGCGCCTCATCGCGCAGGTTAAGGCCTCGCTCGAAACCGTGCGCCGCCGCGCCGCCCCTCTGCCGCACCCCTCGGTAATCTGCATCGTAGACCGCACACCCGGCACTCTGCGCGACCTCTACGCCGTCACCGCGGGCAGCTACCTTGCCGAACTAATCTCCATCGCCGGCGGCAAACCGGTCGGTGGCTCCGCCCGCCTCGGCTACGGCAAAATCAGTAAGGAGGCGCTGCTGACCATCAATCCCGAAGTCATCCTGGATATCGAACCCGGCTCCCAGGCCAATGCCGGCGCGCATCCCGAAGCCGCCTGGCGGGAATTGCCCGAAATCGGCGCCGTGCGCCGTGGCCGCGTCTATATCGTTCGCGATGAATTCGTGCCGCACGATTCCCAGATGATCGCCAAAACCGCCGCCCTCTTCGCCCGCCTGCTGCATCCCGAGGTGCCGCCGGGGGAATGGGAGCGGCAGTGAACCGGCCAACGCCGAATCTGCTCGAAGCCCGCGCGGTGGAATTCGCCTACGGCGGCGGCCCGCCGGTCGTGCGCGGCGTGTCGTTGGGCGTGCCCGCCGGCCGGCTCTGCGCCATTATCGGCGCCAATGGCTGCGGCAAATCGACCCTGGTGCGTCTGTTCGCCGGCCTGCTGGCGCCGGTGAAAGGTGAAATTCTGCTGGGCGGCGCGCCCGTTCGCGGCATTCCCCGGCGGCAAGCGGCCCGCCAGGTTGCCTATGTGCCGCAGGCCCAGAATCTGGCCTTCCCGTTCACCGCGCTCGAAGTAGTGCTCACCGGCCGCAGCCCCTACACACCGCGCTTTCGTTTCGAAGATGCCCGCGATCGCGAGCGCGCCCTCGAGGCCCTCGAAACCGTCGAAGCCGCGCATCTGGCCGATCGCCCGGTCACCGAACTTTCCGGCGGCGAACGCCAAATGGTCTCCGTGGCCCGCGCCCTCGCCCAGGAACCGCGCTGCCTGCTGCTCGATGAACCCTCCGCGGCCCTCGATCTCAAGCACCGCGCCATGCTCGTGCGCACGCTCGCCGCCATGCGCGACCGCCGGGGCCTCACAGCCCTCATCGTCACCCACGACCTTCACCTCCTCGACCCCGTTTTCGATTACGTATTCGCCCTCGCCTGCGGCGAACTGGCCGCCGAGGGCCCGCCTGCCGAAGTGCTCACCGGCGCCGTCCTCGCCCGCGTTTACAATGATCCCTACGTGCGCACCCGCCGCGTCGAAGGCCGCACGTTGATCTGGTCCAACTGATGCAGACCGCCCTCCAGCTCGCTCCCTCCACCCGTTTCTGGCGCGCGCTGGTTCTGCTCACCGCGGCCCTGATCCTGTTCGCGCTCGGCGCGCTTTACGCCGGCGGCCAGCGCATCGATCTCGCGCATCTCCGCTCCGATCAACTCACCCGCGTGCTGTTTTTCCGCCTCCGCCTGCCGCGCGTTGTCATGGCGGCGCTGGTCGGCTCTTCGCTCGCGGTTGCCGGCGCCGCGCTACAAGCGCTCTTCCGCAATCCGCTCGCCGACCCCGCAACTCTGGGAGTCTCCGGCGGAGGCGCGGTCGGCGCATCTATCGCCATCGCGCTCGGCCTCCAGCAGCGCATCTCCGGCGTGCCCCTGGTATTTCTGTTTGCCTTCGCCGGGTCCATGGCCGCATTCCTCATCGTCCACCGCATCTCCCGTACCGGCTCGCTCATGCTGCCGGGCGCGCTGCTGCTCGCGGGCGTGGTGGTCAACCTCATCGCCTCCGCCGCGGTGCTCACCATTCAATACATCACAGACCCCTCCCGCGCCCTCGAAATCCTCCGCTGGATCATCGGCAGCCTGGACGTTGTGGGCTTCGACGTCATCTGGCGCATGCTCGTTTTCCTCGTCCCTTGCTGGCTCGTGCTGCTGGCTTTTTCGCGCGACCTCCATCTACTCGCCATGGGCGAGGACACCGCCGGCTCGCTCGGCGTCAATGTGCAGCGCTGCGAAACCTGGATTCACCTCGTCTGCTCATTGCTGGTCGGCGTCACCGTCGCCGTGGGCGGTTCCATCGCCTTTGTCGGCTTGATCGTCCCGCACGCTGTGCGCCTCCTGTTCGGCGAGGATCTGCGCATCGTGCTCCCCGGTTCGCTCCTGCTGGGCGCGGCCTTCCTCATCGCTGCCGACACCGCCGCCCGCACCATCCTCGCTCCCAACGAACTGCCCGTCGGCGCCATCACCGCGCTGCTGGGCGGCCCCGCTTTCCTCTGGCTACTCTATCGGCGGCAAAGGTATTCGGCTTTATGATCGCCCCCAAAATTGCCGCGGGCTTTCCCCGCCGCATCGTCTGCCTCACCGAGGAAACCACCGAAACGCTCTACCTGCTCGGCGAAGAAGCGCGCATCGCCGGCATCTCCGGTTTCACCACACGCCCGCCTCAGGCCCGCCGCGACAAGCCCAAAGTTTCCGCTTTCACCTCGGCCAAATTCGACAAGATCCTCGCCCTACATCCCGATCTCGTCATCGGCTTCTCCGATCTGCAGTCGGAAATCGCCCGCGAGCTGATCCACCGCGGTTGCAATGTCATCGTCTTCAACCAGCGCTCGGTCGAAGAAATCCTCGATACCATTCTCACGGTGGCGCGCATCGTGGGAGCCGAAGCCCGCGGCCTTGCGCTGGTGGCCGGACTCCGCGCGGGTCTCGATACCATTCGCGCCGCCGCCGCCCGTTTCCCCCGCCGCCCGCGCGTCTTCTTCGAAGAATGGCACGACCCGCTGATTAGCGGCATCCGTTGGGTGGATGAGTTGCTCGAAATCGCGGGCGGTCAGACCCTCTTCCCGGAGCTCCGCTCCTGCCCCGATGCCAAAAGCCGCATCCTCGATCCGCGCGCCGTACTCGAGCGCCATCCTGAAGTCGTCATCGCCTCCTGGTGCGGGCGTAAAGTCAATCCCGAAACCATTCGCGCGCGCGCGGGCTGGCAAAACATCCGTCACGTTTACGAAGTGAAATCCACCTACATCCTGCAACCCGGCCCCGCCGCGCTCACCGATGGCGTCCGCCAGTTACATGCCATCCTGCAAACCGTGGTCGAGCAATCATGAAATTCCCCATCCGCCCGATCGACCCCCACTGGATTCGTCTGGCCGAAGCCCGCCAGCTCGAGCTCACCAAGCCGCCCGGCAGCCTCGGCCGCCTGGAAGAGATCGCCAACCGCTGCGCCGCCATTTTTGAGAACCTTTCCTTTCGCCTCTCCCGCCCGCGCATCGTCCTGTTCGCCGGCGATCACGGCGTCTGCGCCGAAGGCGTCAGCCCGTATCCCCAGGAAGTGACGGCGCAGATGGTCTTCAATTTTTTGAACGGCGGCGCAGCCATCAACTGCCTGGCGCGCGCGGCCGGCATCGATCTGGAAGTCGTCGATGTTGGCGTAGCCGCGCCCTTGCCGCCATTGCCCGGTCTCACAGCGCGCCGCATCGCCTGCGGCACACGCAATTTCTGCCACGAACCCGCCATGACCCGCGAGCAGGCCGAAGGGGCTCTCCAGGTGGGCTTCGAAATAGCCGGACAAGCCGTGGCCGAAGGCAGCAACCTGCTGGGTTTCGGGGAAATGGGTATCGGCAACACCACCACCGCCGCCGCGCTCACCGCGGCGCTAACGGGCTGCGCGCCTGCCGATGCCGTGGGCCGCGGAACCGGAGCCGATGAGGCCTGCATCGCGCGTAAAATCGCGGCCATCGAACGCGCTTTCGCGGCGCACTCCGGCCGGCTCGCCGATCCGCTCGAAATGCTCTCCCGCATCGGCGGCCTCGAAATCGCCGCCATGTGCGGCTACTGTCTCGGCGCGGCCTCCCGCCGCCGCCCCGTCGTGACCGATGGTTTCATCGCCACTGCCGCCGCCGCCCTTGCCGTGCGCCTCGATCCCAACGTGAAGGATTATCTGTTCGCCGCGCACCTCTCCTCCGAGCCGGGCCATCGCCGCCTGCTGGCCGCTCTCGATGTGCGCCCTTTGCTCGATCTCGAAATGCGCCTCGGCGAAGGCACCGGGGCCGCGCTTGCCATGCAGATCATGGAAGCCGCCGCCGCCGCATTCACCGGCATGGCCACCTTCGCCTCCGCCGGCGTCTCCGGCCGCTCATGAAAACCCTCACGGCCGCAATCGGCCTGCTTACCCGCATTCCCGTTCCCGCTTCCCCCGACGCCGAAACCGCCGGCCGCGCCACCCGCTGGTTCCCGCTCGCAGGCGCGCTCATCGGCGGCATCTACGCAGCCTTGGCCTGGCTCGCAGCGCCGCGCCTGCCCGCGGCGGTCGTCGCCGTCCTCCTGGTAATCGCCGAAGCCCTTCTCACCGGCGCGCTCCACATCGACGGCCTCGCCGACACCGCCGACGGCTTCGGCGGCGGCCGCAACCGTGAAGACATCCTGCGCATCATGCGCGACCACGCCATCGGCAGCTATGGCGCCGTCGCGATTGCCCTGCTCGTGGCCTTCAAAATCGCCGCCCTCAGCGCATTACTCGACCGCCACGCCGCTCTCCCCTATCTGGTGCTCGTCCCCACCCTAGGCCGCTGGACGGCCGCCCCACTCTCCCGCTTTCTGCCCTACGCCCGCCCGGAAAAATCCGCCCCCGCCTTCGCCGGCACGCGCGAACTGCTTTGGGCCACCGTCCTCACCGCCGCCCTCATCCCCGCCTTCGGCCCCCGCCGCACCCTCCCCTGCTGGGCCGCCGCGGCCGCCGCCGCCGCCGCCTTCGGAGCCTTCTGCCATCGCAAAATCGGCGGAATCACCGGGGATACGCTGGGAGCCGCGATCGAAATCGCGGAGTGCGCGGTGCTGCTGAGCGCGCTGCTGGTTTGATCCGAGCCACGCCAAACCACGGGGGGCGGAGGATGCCCGCATTTTAGTTTTGAAACGTGCGAGCCGTAATACGCCACGATCATGCCATAGCGGCATGCCGAAGTGGGATCTGTTTGAGAACGGCGAGCTCGAGTTCCTTGACCAGCAACGGCAGTTCCCGATAACCGTGCACTCGATTCCACCGTGACTCTGCGTATAGCAGTCCGCTCCCAACCCAGCGAAGATACTGATCGCCTCCTTGCCAGCGCTTCACGTTGCGGCACACGGTTTCCACTACCGAGAAGGTGGATGCGATCTCCTCCGGACTGCGCGCCGCGCTCGTTGGATCAGGTCCACCACTTCCTTCAGCGGGATCACCAACTGGATGCTGTTATCCGTCTGCGCCGCCATTTGCCGGAAGGGCTGGACAGCGCGCTGCGTGTCGATCTGATATCGTTTCTTCATCTGCGACTCTCCTAAGAAAAGGCATTTGCCGGAGCCTATCACGGCTCCGGCGAGAGTCGCCTGTTTCAACTAGTCTGCCGTCTCTGAAATAGCTTTATATTTATTGACCTTGCGGATGATTCGGCTGGCGCTCGCGATCCATCGAAATGGTCTGGGGTTCTCGTTGTAGTCCTTGAGGTAATCGTGGATCG
>Ga0209061_1001489_pt1 | contig 38329 bp, 32 predicted proteins | sample Coa_R1_10_FD_187157 | JGI IMG/M metagenome (GOLD analysis project Ga0209061, IMG submission 187157) | Surface soil microbial communities from Centralia Pennsylvania, which are recovering from an underground coalmine fire - Coalmine... | ecosystem: Environmental > Terrestrial > Soil >... | reverse complement strand
GTAGACGAGCGCGGTCGAGCCGAGGATGTTACTGGCGCTGGTCGGGGAGAACGGGTTGAAGTTCCTCGGGATCGGCCCGGTGGGGCTGCCCTCCATGGTGAGCACGGCCGAGCTGCCCGGGCCCGACGCGCCCGGATGGGACGGCCCCGAGCCGCCGCAGGCGGCGGTGCCCAGCGCGAGCGCGCACACCGCGACCGCGCCGAGGGCGCTTCTTGTTAGCTTCACGGTGGTTGACTCCTCTGTCTTTCTGTGTGCCTTCATCTCGTGGCTGACGCGTCGTGGCTGACGCGTTGGCAGGCCGGTCGCGGCTGCCCGGCAGCCGGGTCGGCAGTCGCCGGCGTCAGGTAGCGGCCTGCTTTCCCTCGTGCAGCCAGCAGGCTGCGGTATGGCCGTCCCCGACCGTGAAGACCGGGGGCTGCCGGACCGAACACACGTCCATGGCATGCGGGCAGCGGGGATGGAACCGGCAGCCGGCCGGCGGGGTGACCAGGCTGGGCGCCCCCCCGGTCACGGTGATCCGCTCCGGTGCCGGCCGGTCTGGGTCGGGCGCCGCCAACAGCAGCAGCTGGGTGTACGGGTGGGCGGGCTGGTCCGCGACGGCCCGGCTCGGGCCGGACTCGACCACCTGCCCGGCGTACATGACCGTGATCGTGTTGGCGAAGTAACGGGCGGACGCGATGTCGTGGGTGACGTAGAGGATGGCCAGGCCGTCGTCGCGCAGTTCGCCGAGCAGGTTGAGGATGCCCAGGCGGATGGAGACGTCGAGCATCGAGACCGGCTCGTCGGCGAGCAGCACCCGGGGGCCGGCGGCGAGCGCCCGGGCGATGGCGACGCGCTGCCGCTGGCCGCCGGACAGCTCGTGCGGCAGCTTGCGGGTGAACTCGGCCGCCGGCTCGAGGTTGACCCGCCGCAGCAGCGACTCCACCGCGGCACCGACGTCACGGCCCCCGGCCCGGCCGTGGATCTTCAGGGGCCTGGCCAGGTGGTACCTGACGCTGTGCACCGGGTTGAGTGAGGAGAAGGGGTCCTGGAAGATGATCTGGACCTTGCGGCGGTACTCCCTGGCCGGCACGCGGCGCGCGGGCCGGCCCTCCAGCAGGATCTCCCCACTCGTCGGGGTGATCAGCCGGGCGAGCAGGCGGGCCACGGTGGACTTGCCCGAGCCCGACTCGCCGACCACCGCGGTTACCCGGCCGGCCAGCAACTGCAGGCTCACGTCGTCGGCCGCGTGCACGACCGGCCGGGTGCCACGGACCGCGCGCGCCGCCCGGCCGTGCACCCTGAAGTGCTTGACCAGGTCGCGGGCCTGCAGGACCGCGCCGTCCGTGGCCGCGCCGCCGGCCGCCTCGGGGATGCCGATGCCGGGCTGTGTCATCGCTGCCCTCCCTGCCGCCCGCCGCCGGCTGGCCGGGCGCCGGCCGCGGTGGTCGCCTCCCGGCGCCCGGCCAGCTCGGGCGGCGGCTCCGCGCCGTCGTGCAGCCAGCAGGCCACCTGCCGCTGCCGCCCGCCACCGGCGAGGGTGAGCCTGGGCAGGTCGCTGCGGCACCGGGGCATGGCGTACGGGCAGCGCGGGTGGAAGGCGCAGCCGGGGGGAAGGTTCCGCAGGTCCGGCGGCGATCCAGGGATACCGGCCAGCGGCCGGATCTCGCCGTGCAGGGAGGGGAAGGAGCCCAGCAGGCCCAGCGTGTACGGGTGGTGCGGCGAGCGGAACAGCTCGCGGGCGGGTGCCGTCTCCACCAGCCGCCCCGCGTACATGACGGCGATCGTGTCGGCAAGCTCGACCAGCAGCGAGAAGTCGTGCGTGATGAACAGCACGGAGAAACCCAGCCTGTCGCGCAGCCCGGTGATCTGCTGCAGGATCTCCCGCTGGGTGACGACATCCAGCGCGGTCGTCGGCTCGTCCATGATCACAACCTGCGGATCGAGCAGCAGCGCCATCGCGATCATGACCCGCTGGCGCATCCCGCCGGACAGCTCGTGCGGGTAGCTGCGCATCCGGTCCGGATTGATCCCGACCAGCGACAGCATCTCCGCGGCGCGGTCCCGCCGCCTGGCGGCGGGGGCATCCGGCCAGTGCGCGGCGAGCGCGTCCATGAGCTGGGCCTCCACCGTGAGGACCGGGTTGAGGGCGTGCATCGCCGACTGGAAGACGATGGAGATCTGCGACCAGCGCAGCTCCTGTATCTCCTCGGGGCCGGCCTCGACGAGGTTGATGCGCCTGCCGGGGCTGTCCGGGTCAGGGCAGTAGAAGACGTCGCCGCCGGTGATCACCCCGGGCGGCCGCAGCAGCCGGGTGGCCGCGTAGGCGAGGGTGGATTTGCCTGAGCCCGACTCGCCGGCCAGGCCGAGCACCTCCCCGCGATGCAGGGTGAGGTCGACGTCCGCCACCGCGTGGGTAGCACCCGGTCCTTCGCCGTAGTCCACGGACAGGCCGGTGATCTCGAAGACAGGGGCCGCGCTCTTCCGGCCGCCGGAGCCGGCGGCGCCAGCGCCCCCGGTGACCGGGGCGCCACCCGGCGCGGCGCTCATCGCCGCGTCCCGGCCGGCCGGGCACGGACCGGCGTCAGCGTGCCGTCGTCCCGCACGCCGTCCGGGCGCAGCACGAGGGTGAGGCCGTGGCTCTTCGACGCGCGCCGGACGCTCCGCCGGGACAGCCCGCCCGCGCGCAGCCGCGGGTTGATGAACTCGTCGATGCCGAAGTTCACCAGGGCGAGCCCGGTGCCGAGCAGGGCGATGCACAGCCCGGGCGGCACGTACCACCACCACGCCCCGGAGGTGAACGCCTCGTTATTCTGCACCCAGTACAACATCGACCCCCAGCTCCACGTGTTGATGGGCCCGAGGCCCAGATAGATCAGGTATGCGTCGGTGAGGATGGCGACCACCACGGTGAACAGGAAGCTGGTGGCGGCGATCGCCACCTCGTTCGGCAGGATCTCGAGCAGGATGATCCGCCAGGCACGCTCCCCGGCCGCCCGGGCCGAGGCGACGTAGTCCTGCCGGCGCACCGCCAGCGTCTGCGCGCGGAGCACCCTGGCCCCCCACGCCCACCCGGTGACCGCGATCACGATCGCGATGGCCAGGTTGCTGGTGGAGTGCAGGAAACCGGTCAGCACAACGAGCAGCGGCAGCGCGGGGATGACGAGGAAGATGTTGGCAAGCAGCGACAGGCCCTCCTCGGCGACCCCGCCGAAGTAGCCGGCGGACACGCCGACGACGACCGACAGCGCGGTGGCGATGGCACCGGCCGCGAACCCGACGATCAGCGTCGGGCCGGCCCCGTCGAGCAGCTGGGACAGGACGTCCTGGCCGGTTTGCGTGGTGCCGAGCAGGTGCGCCGCGGACGGCGGCGCCAGCATATCCGGCCCGATCGCGGACGGGTCGTAGGGCGCGGCCATCGGCCCGATGATCGCCATCAGCACGAAGAACGCCAGGATGCCGAGCCCGGCGATGATCTTGGCCGATGGCCGGCGGAACCTGCGGCGGGCGGGCGGGATGACCTGGGCGGCCGAGGAACCCAGGCCGGGGAGATCAGCGGCCATGTCAGCCCTCCTGCCGGGTGCGCGGATCGAGGACGATGTACAGCATGTCGGCGAGCAGGTTGGCCAGCAGCACGGCCAGCGTGATGATCAGGAAGATGCCCTCCATCAGCGGGTAGTCCTCGTTCTCCACCGCCTGGAACAGCACGTAGCCGATGCCCGGGTAGGAGAAGACCACCTCGACAAGGATCGAGCCCGACACGACGAAGCTCAGTGCCAGGGCGAAGCTGGCGATGTTCGGAAGGATGGCGTTGCGGGCCGCGTAGGTCAGCATGACCCTGCGCTCGGCCAGCCCCTTCGCCTGCGCGGTCAGCACATAATCCTCGCCGAGCGTGGTGACCATCATGTTCCGCATGCCGATCAGCCAGCCGGCCATCGAGGTCACCACGATCGTGAACGCGGGCAGGACCGCGTGGTAGACGGCGCTGCCGATGAACGCTCCGGACAGCGAGATCGTCATGCCCTGCGCGTAACCGCCGGACGACGGGAACCAGCCCAGCGCGACGCCGAACACGGTGATCGCCAGCAGGCCGATCCAGAAGTACGGCACCGCCTGGAAGAACGTGGTGGCCGGGACCGCCGTCTCCAGCCAGCTCCCGCGGCGCCAGGCGGCGAGCACGCCGAGCAGCGTGCCGATGACGAAGGCGATGATGGTGGAAAGCCCGACAAGGACCAGCGTCCACGGCAGCGCGGTGGCGATGACGCTGGTCACCGGCGTCGGGTAGTAGGTGATCGAGAGCCCGAAGTTGCCCTGGAACAGGTGCACCCAGTAGGCCCCGTACTGGCTGAGCAGGCTGGCCTTGGTCTCAAGGCCGTAGGCCACGGCGATCGCGTGCACGCCCTGCGGGGTGATCCGGCCCTGCAGCCTGGCGATGAGGAGCTCGACAGGGTTGCCCGGCATCAGCCGCGGGATGAAGAAGTTCATCGTGATGGCCGCCCATGCGGCCACGATGTAGAACCCGAGGCGGCGGGCGATGAATCGCACGGTCTCTCCTTCCGTCCCGTCACCGGCGGCTGGCGGGCACAGCCAGCCCGCCGGCGAGCGCGGAGAGCCGGGTGAGCGCGCTCACGCTTCGCGGGCCGCCCGCGCCAGCCGCCAGCAGCGAAGAGCCGCTGTGCTGGCAGGCGTGCCCGGCGCCGCGGGCCGCCGCGCCGGTGCGGAGCGGACCCTCTCCCGCATCGGTGGTGAGGGGCGCGCAGGGCCCGGGCGGCTCGCAGCAGGCCAGGGCCACGGACCGCGTGGCGCGGGCCGGCAGGGACCGCGCGGCGCCGCCGGGCACGCACTCCAGGTCCCGGACCGCGGCCAGCACGCGCTCGCGGGTACTCGGGCGCAAGCTCGCCGGGCCGTTCAGCACACGGAAGGCGGTGCCGGTGGGCACGCCGCCCCGCGCGGCGACGTCGCAGGCCGCCGGCGAAGCTGCCGGGAGGCGCACCTGCGCCGGCCTCCTGCTGCCCACTGTCACCTCCTCCGGTGCGCGGTGGTCCTCCGCCGGACGGGGAACTGCTGCCGGGTCCTGAAAGCTCTTCCATCGAAAATTATCCGAAACATAATGGAAACAAGAGTCGGTGTCAACCATATCCAGCCGGGTTCCTGGCGCCGGGACCTGCGCCAGGAACCCGGCGGCTTCCGGCACGCCAAGCAGGTCTGTGTGACCGTTTCAGCAGGCCAGAAGATGTTTCTCACCGTCGGTGATGCAGGCGGGGGGAAACGGCCCGGGCCGGCCGGGATGGCAGCCGCGCCAGCCATACGTTACGATAGCTTGACCGAAACGTTTTCGGATATGGTGCTGGAACGCGTGCGGTCCGTGACCGGGATACATGCCGGACCAGAAAGGGTGGTACTGTGCCGCCACACATGGAACACGCTCCCGAGCCGGCAGCGGGCGCCCGGGGCCTGAGGACGCCGCGGGGCCGGGGCGGGCCTGCGGTACCGCCCCGGCCGGCCGCCGACCCTGGTGCGGCCAGACGCGCGCGGCGTCCGACGCTGGCCAACATCGCGGCCGAGGCCGGGGTCTCGCTGCCCACCGTCTCGAAGGTGGTCAACGGCCGTCCCGACGTGGCACCCGCGACGCGGGCGCGGGTGGAGCGGCTGCTCGGCGAGCACAGGTACACCCGGGCGGGCACACGCCGGGGCCGCCGGGCCGGCCTGGTGGACCTGGTCTTCAACGCCCTCGACAGCCACTGGGCGCTGGAGATCCTGCGCGGCGCGGAAGAGTGGTGCTCCGCCCACCAGATAGGGGTGGTCGTGTCCTCGGTGCGTCACGGGACGGCCCGCCCTGCGAGCTGGACGAGCGCGCTGGCCAGCCACGACACCGACGGGGTCATCCTCATCCTGGTGACCTCGGAGCTGCCCGCCGGGCAGATGGACACCCTGCGCGACGGCAGCGTCCCGCTGGTCGTCGTGGACCCGGCGAGCCCGCCGCCTCCCGACATGCCCAGCGTGGGCGCGACCAACTGGGCCGGCGGGCTCGCCGCCACCGAGCACCTGATCGGCCTCGGCCACACGCGCATCGGCGCGATCACGGGCCCGGCCGACTACCTGTGCAGCCGGGCCAGGATCGACGGCTACCGTTCCGCGCTCGAGGCGGCGGGCATCCGCTTCGACCCGGCGCTCGTGCGGCACGGCGACTTCCAGCACGAGGGCGGTTTCGCCCGCGGCGGCGAGCTGCTCGGCCTCGGCGGCGGCACGGGCCGCCCGACGGCCATCTTCGCGGGGAGCGACCAGCAGGCGTTCGGGGTGTACGAGGCGGCGCGGCAGCGCGGCCTGCGCATCCCGCAGGACCTGAGCGTGGTCGGCTTCGACGACCTGCCCGTGGCGCGCTGGGTGTCGCCGCCGCTGACGACCGTGCGCCAGCCGCTTGCGGAGATGGGCAGGGTCGCGGCGCAGGTGCTCGGCGATCTCATCGACGGCGTGCCGCCGCGCAGCCAGCGGGTGGAACTCGCCACGGAGCTCATCGTCCGGGAGTCCACCGCCGCACCTGCCCGGGAGTAGCCCGGGAACAATGCTTACCCGACGCTCGCGTTGCCGGCCGGGCCGGCATGGTTCCCGCCGTGCCGCTGGCAGGCGGGAGGCGGGCAACGCCCCAGGGCATCCGTTCGGCTGACTATCGCAAAGGAGGGCTTACGCCCGCATGGACGCACGAGCGCAGCAACCGGTGGGTGAGCCGGCAGGCGGCCGGGAGGATGCCGCCGCGGAGATCTGGCGGGACCCGTCGCGCAGCCCCGATGAGCGCGTCGCGGACCTGCTGTCCAGGATGACGCTCGAGGAGAAGCTGGCACAGCTCGCCGGCATCTGGCTGCGGGAGGAGCGCGAGGGGGAAGGGGTCGCGCCGGTGCAGGACAGCAGCCCCGACGGCGGGCGGCCGGTCGCCGAGCTGATCCGGGACGGCGTCGGCCAGCTCACCCGGGTGTTCGGCACCCGGCCCGTCGAGCCGGCAGAGGGGGCGCGCAGGCTGGCCGGGCTGCAGCGGCAGATCGTGGCCTCGAACCGGTTCGGGATACCGGCCATCGTGCACGAAGAGTGCCTGACCGGATTCGCTGCGTGGCAGGCCACGGCGTTCCCCACCCCGCTCGCGTGGGGGGCGTCATTCGACCCGGATGCCGTCGCGGAGATGGCGGCCGCCATCGGCCGGTCCATGCACCGGGTCGGCGTGCACCAGGGGCTTGCCCCCCTCATGGACGTCGCACGCGACGCCCGGTGGGGCCGGGTCGAGGAAACCATCGGCGAGGACCCCTACCTCGTCGGCTCGGTCGGCGCGGCCTACGTCCGCGGCCTTGAGTCGGCGGGGATCATCGCGACCCTCAAGCACTTCGCCGGCTATTCGGCATCCCGGGCCGGGCGCAACTTCGCTCCGGTGGCCATGGGAATGCGGGAGTTCACCGACGTGATCCTGCCGCCGTTCGAGATGGCGATCCGGGCGGGCGCGCGATCGGTGATGGCCGCCTACACCGACATCGACGGCGTGCCGGTCGCGGCGGACGGGTCGCTGCTGACCGGCCTGCTGCGCGGCGAGCTCGGCTTCGGCGGCGTCGTGGTGTCGGACTACGAGGGCGTTGCGCATCTTGCGGGCCTGCACGGTGTCGCGGGGTCGGCGGCGGAGGCCGCCGCGCTCGCGCTCGCGGCGGGCGTGGACGTGGAACTGCCGCACGTGCGGTGTTATGGTGAGCCGCTCGCCGGCCTGGTCCGCGACGGCCGGGTGCCCGGGGAACTGGCCGACAGGGCAGCGGCCCGGGTGCTGCGGCAGAAATGCGAGCTCGGCATGCTGGATGCGGCATGGTCGCCGGACGTGCTCCCGCCCGCGGACGGCCAGGAAGGGGACGGCCAGGGCCCGGGCACCCTGGCACCGGTTGACCTGGACCCGCCGGCCCAGCGGGCGCTTGCGCGCCGGCTCGCGGAGGAGTCCGTCATCCTGCTCGCCAACGACGGTGCGCTGCCGCTGACGGCGGGCCAGCGTGTCGCCGTCGTCGGGCCGCTTGCCGACGACCCGCTCGCGTTCTTCGGCTGTTACACGTTTCCCCGGCACGTCGGCTACAAGTACCCGTCCGCGGGAGCCGGGATCGCCGTGACCACCCTGCTCGGCGCGCTGCGTGCGGAGTTTCCTGCGGCGACGGTGCTGCACGCCCGGGGCTGCGATGTCCGGTCCGCGGACCGGTCAGGCATCGCCGAGGCCGCACGGCTCGCGGCGTCCGCCGATGTCGCTGTGGCGGTCCTCGGCGACGAGGCCGGGCTGTTCGGCAGGGGGAGCTCGGGCGAGGGCTGCGACGTGGCCGAGCTGCGGCTGCCGGGGGTCCAGGAGGAGCTGCTCGGCGCGCTGGCCGGCACCGGCACGCCGGTCGTGCTCGTGCTGGTCACCGGGCGGCCCTACGCGCTCGGCCACGTCGCCGGGCGGGTCGCCGCCATCGTGCAGGCGTTCTTCCCCGGTGAGGAAGGCGGCCCGGCGATCGCCGGCGTGCTGTCCGGCCGCATCGTGCCGAGCGGCCGGCTGCCGGTCGAGGTGCCGCGATCGGTGGCCGGGCAGCCGTCGCCGTACCTGCGGACGACGCTGGCCGGGCGCACCCGGGTGAGCTCCGCGGACCCCACCCCGCTGTTCGCGTTCGGGCACGGCCTGTCCTACACGAGCTTCGCCTACGCGGACCTCACGATCCAGCCAGCCGGCGGCGGGGCGGACGGCGGTGCGCGGGGTGACCGCGCCGGCGCCGGCGAAGCCGCGGCGGATCGCGGTGCGGGCGGCGGCGCACGGGACGGTGACGCCGGCCCTTCGTGGCCTGCGGGACAGGCGGGCGTGGCCGTTGCGACGGACGGGGCCGTGGAGATCGGCTGCACGGTACGCAACACCGGCAGCCGGCCGGGCACCGAGGTCGTCCAGCTCTACCTGCGCGACCCGGTCGCCCAGGTCATGCGCCCGGTCCGCTGGCTGGCGGGTTTCGCCAGGGTGATGCTCGATCCAGGCCAGGCCCGCCGGGTCGTCTTCCGGCTGCACGCCGACCGCACCGCGTTCTGCGGCCGGTCGGGCACCCGGGTGGTCGAGCCGGGGGAGATCGGCGTCGAGGTGGGGGCGTCCTCGGCCGACCTGCGGCTGCGGGGCTCGTTCACCCTGCGCGGGCCCGAACGCCAGGTGGGCGCCGACCGGGTCCTCACCACGCCGGTGTCCATCCGCGACGTCACGGGATGAGGGTCACCCGGCCGCATCCGCGTGCGCGCGTCCCGGCCGCCTGACCCGCCACCCCTGCGCGCTGAACGTGCCGATGGTGGCGGGCGGGCAGCCGGCGTCGGTGATGATGCCCGTGCCGGCCGGCATGGCCGCCCAGTAGGCGAACGGCTCGGCGGGCAGTTTCCAGTGATCCGCGAGGACCCAGGTTGCCCTCGCCGTGACGGCCATCAGCTCTTTGATAACGGCCTGTTCCGGGCTGGGGCAGTTGAGGCCGCGGCCCGGGTCCAGCCCGTCCGCCCCGAGAAACGCCAGGTCCGGCCGGTAACGGCCGAGGGCTTGCTGGACCTCGGGTCCGAGCAGTGCCTCGTTGGGACGGCGGAGCCGCCCGCCGAGCACGATCACCTCGACGCCGGGGGCGTCCGCGAGGTTCAGCAGGGCGGACAGGCCGTTGGTCACCACGGTGATCCCGTCCCGCTGCCGGAGATGCCAGGCGAGACGGCCGACCGTGGTCCCCGCGTCGAGCAGCAGCACGTCACCCCGGCCGGCCAGCTCGGCGGCGGCGGCGCCGATCGCGTCCTTTTCCGCCCAGTGCGCCCGCTCCTTGGCGCGCAGGGTGAGCTCGCTGCCGTGACCTGGCTCGACCGCGCCGCCGTAGGTGCGCATGATGCGGCCAGCGCTGGCGAGCGCGGCAAGGTCGCGGCGGATCGTGGACGCGGACACGGCGAAGCGGGCCGCGAGCTCATCGATGCCCGCTTCGCCGGACCTGAGCAGGGTCACCAGCAGGTCCCGGCGCCGGCGTGTCGCCATCCTCGGCACCGGCGCCTGCCCGTTCAGGCTGTTCTGGCTCACCAGCAGCGATCTCCTTGCGGTCGCGGCGGGTCTCTCACTGCCCGTAGGTGGCGCGGATGTTATCCAGGTAACGGGAGAGGTCCGCCGCCGCCAGCGCCGCAGCCACCATGGTCCCGTGCGAGGCCTTCCCCGTCCCGGCGATGTCGAAGGCGGTGCCGTGGTCGACGGACGTCCGGAGAATGGGCAGGCCGACGGTGACCGACACCGTCCCGTCGAAGTCCACCGTCTTGGCCGCGATGTGCCCTTGGTCGTGGAACTGGGCGAGCACCCCGTCGTAGCGGCCCTCCAGCGCCTGGTGGAACACCGAGTCGGCGGGTACCGGCCCGGTGACGTCTGCCCCCCGCTCCCTCGCAGCCGCGACGGCGGGGGCGATGTGGTCGATCTCCTCGCGCCCGAAGTTGCCTCCCTCCCCGCCATGGGGGTTGAGGGCCGCGACGGCGAGCCGGGGCCGCGGGTGGCCGAACACCCGCAGGGCGGTCAGGGCCGAGCCGATGGCGGACCCGACCAGGCCGCGGTCGATCTGGTCGATGGCCCGGCGCAGCGACGTGTGCCGGGTGGTGAAGAAGATCTTCAGGCCGCGCACGACGAACATCGTGGTGGATTCCCGTGCCCCGGTGAGCTCGCCCAGCATCTCCGTGTGCCCCAGGTGGGTGGAGCCCGCCGCCCAGATGGCTTCCTTGTTGATGGGCGCGGTGACGACCGCGTCCACCCGCCGCTCCATGGCCAGCCGGGTGGCCGTCTCCACCGCGGCGATGGCGCTTCGCCCGGCCTCGGCGCTGACCCGGCCGGCCGCGATGCCGCCGGAGGCCACCCCGATGTCGAGCACGTCGACGATACCCGGCTCAGGCCCGGCGTCCCCGGGGTCGCCGATCACGCGCACCCCGGCCCGCAGGCCGCACAGCGCCGCGGCGTCCCGCACGACGGGCGCGTCGCCGACCAGCACGACGCGGGCCCGTGAGGTCACCGCCTGCTCCGCCGCGGTGCGGACGGCGATCTCCGGCCCGATCCCGGCAGGGTCGCCGACGGTCAGGGCGAGCGTGGGCAGCGTGCCGCCCGATGGCGCGGGTGGTGTCGTCATGTATCCAGTACCTCCGGGATCGCCGTGGTGCCGGGCCGATGCCCAGCCCGCCGCTGACATGCATGCTGTGCGCACGTTGCTGTCCGCGGCCGTGCTCCGCCATCTGTGGTCATGCTCTGCGCGGCTGGCAGTCATCAGGCCGTGTGATACCGAGATTACGGCACGGGCACCCTCTTGACGAGGGGCGGCAGCAGGATGAACATGCATGTATTACGCATCTGCAGATGATTGAATCCGTCGACGCAAGCCCGGGAGGCCACATGCCGGACCTGGTGAGCCCCGCACCGGGCGGGACGCCCGCCGCCGCCCCCCCGGACGGATGCCGGCTGATCGACCTGACGTTGCTGGTAGCGGAGAACCTGCCCTGCTGGTGGTCCACCCACATGCCGTTCCAGCACAAGACGTTCAACTATTTCGCCGACAGGGACGACGATGCGGCCCCGCTGCTGTGCCGCGCCGGCCCGTACCAGACCCGGTGGCTGCTGATGGACGAGCACACCGGCACCCACGTCGACGCCCCCGCCCACTTCATACCGCCGCCCGGCTCCGGCCTCCCGCACGCCGGCGAGGCGGGACTGGTCACCGTGGACAAGGTGCCTCTCGGCCAGCTGGCCGGCCCGGCGGCGGTCATCGACGTGCCTGCTGACCTGCCCGGCGCGGCGCCGGGCGTCAGCCCGGTGATCGGCCCCGGCCTGCTCCGCGAGCACGAACGCCGGCACGGCCCGGTCGGCCCCGGCACGGTGGTGCTCTTCCGCACCGGCTGGGATCGCCACTACCGGCCGGGCGCGGACGGCAGCCGTTACTGCTTCGACGCCCTGGTGGCCAGGTCGGGGCCTGGCTGGCCGGCGCCGGAGGTCCCGGTCATGGCCGAGCTGCTCGACCGCGGCGTCCGGTGCGTGGGCACGGACGCGCCGAGCATGGGCTCGGCGCACGACGGCGCGCCGGTACACGTGGCGGGGCTGTCCCGGGGAGCGGTGTTCGTCGAGGCGCTCGCCGGGCTGGCGCAGTTGCCGCCCCGGGGAGCGTACTTCCAGTTCACCCCCCTGAAGGTGGCCGGGGGGACGGGGGCACCGGGACGCGCGGTGGCATGGCTGCCCGCATCCGGGCACAGGGGACGCCCGGCAGGCAGCGGCAGTTTAAGCATCGGCAGCTAGCACGGGGCTGGAGGAACGATCTCATGGCAGAGCAAACGCTGAAACAGCGCCCGCTGGGCGAGCGGATCCGCGAAGCGACCCAGGGCTACTACCTCATCTACCTGATGATCCTGGCGGTCGCCGGCTGGACGCTCTCCTCCTACGATTTCAACCTGCTCGTCAACAACATGCCGAACATCGCGTCGAGCCTGCACCTGTCCGCGACGCTGGTGGGACTGCTCGGCTTCATCATCTACGCGGCGATGTTCGTCATCACGCTCTTCGTCGGCTACGGCATGGACACCTACGGCCGCAAGTCCATGTGGCAGTGGTGCCTGGTCGGCACGGCGGTGTTCACCGGCCTCACGTACTTCGTCCAGAACTTCGGCGAACTGGCGCTGACCCGCTGCATCGCGAGCGGTTTCGGTATCGCGGAACTGAGCATCGCGGTGACCCTCGTCAACGAGCAGGTACCGGCCCGGCTGCGCGGTTTCCTCTACTCGGTCGTGCAGGGCGGCTGGCCGCTGGGGGTCTTCCTCTCGTCGTTCGTGTACCTGCACACGATCCAGTTCGGCTGGCGGGTTGTCTTCGCGTTCGGGGTGATCCCCCTCGCTGCTGTCATCGCCGGCCGCATCTTCATCAGGGAATCACCGCGGTACGAGCACCTCAAGGAGGTCAAGCACGCCCTTGCCGGCGGCCACAAGCAGACAGCGGAACAGCTCCTCGGCAAGTACCAGATCGACGTCGCGGAGGCTGCGAAGGTGACGGTACGGCAGATCTTCGCCACACCCGGATACGTCCGGCGCCAGTTGTCGCTGCTTTCCGTCATCTGGCTCTGCTATGCGAGCAGCTGGGTCGCGACCAACGTCTACATCACCTACTGGCTGGTCCAGTACCGGCACTGGACGGCGATCGAGGCCAGCACCCTGCTGCTGGTGTCGAGCGGCATCGGCTACTTCTTCTACCTGATCGGCGGCGTGCTCGGGGAGTTCTTCGGCCGCCGTGAGGTGCTGATCGTCACGGGGGCGCTGACCGCGCCGCTCAACCTGCTCTTCCTGTTCGTGAGCGGGAAGGGATGGCCGGTCTGGGTGCTGTACTTCGTGATCTACCAGGCGACCAACGGCACCTGGTCCGGCGCCGGCTACGCCTACTGGGGAGAGAGCTTCCCCACCCGCTGCCGTGGCACCGCGGTCGGTTTCCTCGGCGCGATGTTCGCCCTCGGCCTGATCATCGGCACCGGCATCTGGACCGGCCTGATCGGGCCGTTCGGCCCGGTCGTCACCTGGATCGTGGTCGCCGTCGTCCTGGCGCTCGGCGAATACCTCACGGTCTTCCTGCGCAGGATCCCGCCGCACCAGGAACTGGAGGAAATCGCGACCTGACCGCCTGGCCGGGTGAACTTCCCGGCGAGCCGGACGCGGTTGCGGAGCCGGGCTTCGCCGGCCGCCGCTCACACGCGCCGCATGCGGCATGGTCCCGGCGTCACGGTGCCCGCATGGGCGGCATTGCCGCGTCACGCCCCCCTCCGGCACCGCACGGTGCCCCAGCGGTAAGCCGGTGTGTCCCCGTGTAGGCGTTCATCGAATCGCCGCGCAGGAAGCCGACCAGCGTCATGCCCGCCTCCTCCGCGAGCCCGGCGGCGAGCGAGGAGGGCGCGGACACCGCCGCGAGAACCGGGATGCCCGCCATGAGCGCCTTCTGCACGAGCTCGAAGGACGCGCGGCCGCTGACCAGCAGCACGCACCCGGCGAGCGGCAGCCTGCCCTCGCGCAGCGCCCAGCCGGCGATCTTGTCGACGGCGTTGTGCCTGCCCACATCCTCGCGCAGGGCGGCCAGCGTGCCGTCAGCGGTGAACAGGCCCGCCGCGTGCAGGCCGCCCGTGCTCGCGAACACCCGCTGGGCATCGCGCAGCCGGCCGGGCAGCGCGGCGAGCACGGCGGGGGAGACCCGGACCTGGTCGCCCGCCACGTCATAGCGCGACCTGACACGGACCGCGTCGATGCTCTCCTTGCCGCACACGCCGCAGGAGCTGGTGGTGAGGAAGTTCCTGCGTGCCCGCCGGGCCGGATCACCGCCACCGGGCCCGCCGCCCGGCCGGGCGTTCCCGGCGCGCCGGGCGCCGCCGGTTCCGGTGTCACAGGCAGCCACGGCCTCATCCGGGTCCAGCAGGGGAGACGCACCTCCCGTCAGGGTCACGTCCGCGACGTTCTCGTCGCACATCCGGATCTGCCCGATGGCGGCCGCCCCGTCCACGAGGCCCTCGCAGAACAGGAACCCGGCGGCCAGGTCGATGTCATCCCCGGGAGTACGCATGGTCACGGTGAGCGGCACGCCGCCGACCCTGATCTCCAGCGGCTCCTCGACCGCCAGGAGGTCGGCCCTCGGGGCAGCCTGGTTGCCGGCGGACACCCGCAGGATCCGCCGCCGCGCCGTCCTGCCGCTCATGAGTTCCCTCCCGTGCTGGCCCGGTACTGAGACTATGCCCGCACTCGCCCAGGATAAGAAAGCGCCCGCAGGCCTGGCGGGAGGCTGCGGGCGCGGAGCCGGCCCTGCACGGGGCAGGCGGCGGGAACCGCTGGCGGCGGACGGCCATCGCCGGCCCGGGGCATCCCCGGGCGAGCCCCGTCAAGGACCGCTTCAGCTCGCGAAGTCGAGCAGCGGCTGGGCACGGCTGGGGTGCCGCAGCTTGGACAGCGACTGCTTTTCGAGCTGCCTGATCCGCTCGCGGGTCAGGCCGAGGGCCCGGCCGATCTCGTCCAGCGTGTGCGGGTTGCCGTCATACAGGCCGAACCGCATCGACATGATCGTGGCCTCGCGCGGGGTAAGCGCGTCGAGCGCGTTGCGGAGCTGCTCGGCCATGAGCTGCCTGTCGACCATCTCGGACGCCTCGGGCGCGTCCACGTCCTCGATGAGGTCGCCGATGCTGGTCTCGCCGTCCTCGCCGATCGTGGAGTCGAGGCTGATCGGCTGGCGGCTGGTGCGCAGCAGCTCCTCGATCTGGTCGGGGGTCCTGTCCAGCTCGACGGCCAGCTCCTCCGGTGTCGGCTCCCGGCCGAGCCGCTGGTGCATGTCACGCTCGACCCTGCTCAGCTTGCTGAGCATCTCGAGCACGTGCACGGGCAGCCGGATGGTGCGCGCCGAGTCGGCGAAGCCCCGCTGGATCGCCTGGCGGATCCACCACATGGCGTAGGTGGAGAACTTGTAGCCCTTGGTGTAGTCGAACTTCTCGACGGCGCGGATCAGGCCGAGGTTACCCTCCTGCACCACGTCGAGCAGCGACAGGCCACGCTCGGTGTACTTCTTGGCCACCGACACGACGAGCCGCAGGTTCGCCTCCAGCATGTGCGCCTTGGCGCGCCTGCCGTCCTCCGCGACCTCTTCCAGGTCACGGCGGTAGTCCTCCGGCAGGCCGGGCTCGGTCTCCAGCTTGTGCTCGGCGAAGAGCCCTGCCTCGATCCGCTTGGCGAGATCGACCTCCTGCTCCGCGGTGAGCAGGCTGGTGCGCCCGATGGACTTCAGGTAGGTGTGCACCGAGTCGCCCATGGCGGGCGTCTCGTCGTCGAGATCGGCCTCGGGTACCTTGCCGCCTGCCTCGGCGAGGGCGGCCATCTCCGCCTCGGCGTCAATGGCGATGTCCTCGGCCTCCAGGCTCACCCCGTCGGGCTCGGCGGCGGCCTCGTCTGCCTTGCCCGGGTCGCCGGTGCGGGCTTCGCGGGACCCGTGCGCCTTCGGCTTACCTGCGCCGGCCTTCCCGGGCTTGCGCGTACCGCGTGCGCCCTTGGCGGCCGCTTCCCCGTCCTCGTCGGCCATCCGGACGCCGGCGTCGGCGAGCTCGCGGAGAATGGACCGTCCCTCGGCAGGGGCAATGCCCGCATGCTCGAAGGCGGCCCGCAGTTCGGAGAGGGACAGGTGACCCTGGTCGCGCCCTCGCTGGATCAGCCCGTCCACGCGGGTCATGCGTGCCTCACCGTCCTGCGTGGACGACGCGGCGATGGCGGTCCGCGGCATGCGACACCTCCCTCCTCCTTCACACAGCGCGCCGTCAGCCGGCGCCTGCCGGATGCTTCCACAGCTGGCCCGGCGCGGCACCCGGCGCCGCGCGGGCACTATTTACTAACGTTTCCGTGCGGGGATTGTTCCCGCCGGAGGGCTTCCAGGTCCGGTTTACCGCTGGCCAGCATCGGCAGCGCGTCCAGCAGCACCAGTTCCCTGGGGGCAGCGTAACGCGGAAGACGCGCCCGCACAGCCTGGCGCAGCATTTCCAGGCCCGGCGGCCGTGACCGGTCCGCCGGGACCACCACCGCCGTCACCCGCTCGCCCCATTCCGGGTCGGGCCGTCCCACCACGACCGCTTCCCGCACCCCGGGGCAGTCCTCGAGCACCGACGCGACCTCCGCGGCCACCACCTTCTCCCCGCCGGTGTTGATGACGTCGTCGGCGCGGCCGCGCACCGTGAGAACACCGGACGCGTCGAGCCTGCCGAGGTCTGAGGTGACGAACCAGCCGTCGCTGAGCGCCGCGGCGGTCAGGCCGGGCTGGAGCCGGTAGCCGGTGAACAGCACGGGCCCCGCGATCCGGATCCTGCCGTCGTCCCCGGTCGCCACGGACACGCCGTCGAGCGGCACCCCGTCGTACACGCACCCGCCGCACGTCTCGCTCATCCCGTAGGTGGTCACCACGGGGATCCCCGCCTCGCGGGCCGCCGCCACCAGGCCGGCGGGCGCCGCGGCCCCGCCGAGGAGGACCGACCTGAAGGAGGCCCACGGCGCCCCTGGCGCATGCGCGCCCGCCAGGCCCGCAGCGGCCCCGCCCGTCACCGGTGTCCCTGCGGCCCCGCCCGCTTCCCCGCCCGCCGCGGGAACGTGCGCGCGGAGCAGGCGCCGCAGCTGGGTGGGCACCACCGAGACGTGCGAGCAGCCGGACTGTGCGAGCACGCGCCCGTTCAGCTTCTCCGCGATGACGGGGACCGTGCCGGAGAGCAGGGACCGGACGAGCACCTGAATCCCGGCGATGTGCGTGACCGGCAGGCAGCACAGCCACCGCTCGCCGTGCTTCGCGCCGATCCTGGCCAGGGATGCCCGCGCCGAGTGCAGCAGCGCCGCCGCGGACAGCTCCACGCCCTTCGGCCGCCCGGTCGAGCCGGACGTCGCGATCACGACGGCTGTGCCGCCGGCGACAGGGACCGGCCGGGCAGCCGGGTACGCCGAACGGATGGGCGTGATACCGTCCGCGGTCTCGATCGCCGCGGGCGCGAACGCCTCGATGATGCCGCGCATCCGCGCCGGCGCGATGTCCGGGTCCAGCGGCAGGATCGCCGGGCCGCTGCCGTCCAGGGCCGCGGCGAGCAGGCCGAGCAGCCGCCCGCCGGCGGCGGACTGCGGCAGCACGGCCGCGTGCAGGGGGCGTCCGTCCACCATCGTAAGGTTAGACCGGCTGAGCTGAACGGCACTGCCGGGGCGGAGGGAGCAAGGAGTGGCCGGATCGCATCAGGCGGACCGTGCGGGTCCCCTCGGCCTGGACGCGGTCCTGGGGTCCCTCCGCGCGTTCGCCATCCCGATGACGGCGAAGTTCCGCGGGATCACGGTGCGGGAGGGAGCGCTCATCGCAGGGCCCGCGGGCTGGGGGGAGTTCTCGCCGTTCGCCGGGTACGGGCCGCGTGAGTGCGCCCGCTGGCTGGCCAGCGCCCTGGAATCGGCCACCGCCGGCTGGCCGGCGCCGGCGCGGGACCGGGTGCCTGTCAACGTGACGGTGCCCGCCGTCGGGCCGCAGCGTGCCCACCAGATCGCCGCGTCGTCCGGCTGCCGTACCGCCAAGGTCAAGGTGGCAGAACGCGGCCAGGCCGACGCCGACGACATCGCCCGCGTCGAGGCAGTGCGCGACGCGCTCGGCCCGGACGGCAGGATCCGGGTCGACGCCAACGGCAACTGGGACGTGCCGCATGCCACGCGGATGCTGCGGGAGCTGGGCAGGTTCGGCCTGGAGTACGCCGAGCAGCCGTGCGCGACGCTTGAGGAGATGGCCGGGCTGCGCCGCCGCGTCGACGTGCCGCTCGCCGCGGACGAGTCGGTCAGGCGCGCGGAGGACCCGCTGCGGGTGCGTGCCGCGGGCGCCGCCGACATCGTGGTCCTCAAGGTGGCCCCGCTCGGCGGGGTCCGCGCGGCGCTGGCCGTGGCGGAGGCGTGCGGCCTGCCCGCCGTCGTGTCGAGCGCGGTCGACACCTCGGTCGGCCTGGCCGCCGGGGTGGCGCTGGCCGCCGCGCTTCCCGAGCTGCCGTACGCGTGCGGGCTCGGCACGATGAGCCTGCTGGCCGGGGATGTCACCGCCGAGCCCCTGGTACCGGCCGGGGGAGAGCTGCCGGTGCTGCGCCCGCCAGCCGATCCGCGGCGGCTCGCGCAGTGGGAAGCCGACCCGGCCCCGTGGCGGGACCGGGTGGCCGCCGCGGCGAGGTTTCTCGGCGAGGTGCCCGGTGGCTGGGCCGTGCGGTGAACCCGTCGACGGCGTTCGGCGTGACGTTCGCCGACGAGCTGATCCGCTGCGGGCTCGCCGATGCCGTAGTTGCCCCCGGCTCCCGCAACGCGCCCCTGGCCATGGCGTTCTTCGGCCTCGCGCAGCGTGGCCGCCTTCGGCTCCACGTGCGTATCGACGAGCGTTCCGCGGCGTTTCTCGCGCTCGGCCTTGCCCGGGCCGCCCGCCGCCCGGTGGCCGTGGCCTGCACGTCGGGCACGGCGGCGGCCAGCTTTCACCCGGCGGTGATCGAGGCCAGCGAGTCCTGCGTGCCGCTCCTCGTGCTCACCGCCGACCGGCCGCCCGAACTGCGCGGCACCGGGGCCAACCAGGCGGTCGACCAGATCAAGCTGTACGGCAGCGCGGTGCGGTGGTTCTGCGAGGCCGGCGTGCCGGAGAGGCGTCCGGGGATGGTGGCCTACTGGCGGTCCCTCGCCTGCGCGGCGTGGGCACGCGCGGCGGGCGCGGCGGGCGGCCCCCCGGGGCCCGTCCACCTCAACCTGCCGCTGCGTGAGCCGCTCGTGCCGGATGCGCCGCTGCCCGGCCGCGGCCCGGATGGGCCGCCGCAGGAGGGCCGGCCGGCGGCGGGCGGGGCCGCGCGCGGCGATGACTGGCCCGAGCCGCTGGACGGCCGCCCCGGCGGCGCTGCCTGGGCCAGCGTCGCAGCCGGGCAGGCTGACCCCGCGGCGGCCGGGCAGGCGGTGCCCCCGGCCGTGCCGCTGGTCCATTCACCCGCACCCGGCCGGCCCGGTGGTTCGGTCACCCGTACGGGAATCCTCGAGCTGCCGTGGACGGAGCGGGGGGTGGTGGTCTGCGGGGACGGAGCCTGCGGGGACTACGACGCGGGCCCGCTGCTCGACCTGGCGGAGCGGGCCGGATGGCCGGTGCTGGCGGAGCCGTCGTCCGGCGCGCGGCGCGGGCCGAACGCGCTGGGGGCCTACCAGTACCTGCTCGCCACGCCCGCCTTCGTGGCCGGGCACCGGCCCGACGTGATCGTGTCAGCGGGCCGGCCCGGGCTGTCCCGGGCACAGATGGCGTTCCTGGGCGGCGGGTTCCGCATGCGCCACGTCGTGATCACGCAAGCGCCCGGCCAGTGGGCCGACCCGGCCCGGTCGGCCACCGACGTCGCGGCGGCCGTCAGGCTCGCGGCGCCCCGGGACGGGAGCATCCGGGACAGCCGCGGCGGCTCTGGATGGCTGGCCTCGTGGAAACGTGCCGACGCCGCGGCACGGCGTGCCGCCGACGCGATCCTGGATTCCAGGGACGTGGTGAGCGAGCCGCGGCTCGCGCGGGACCTCGCCGCCGCGCTGCCGGACGGTGCGCTGCTGTGGGCCGCGTCCAGCCTGCCGGTCCGCGACCTCGACCAGCACATGGCCCCGCGGGAGGGCCTGCGCGTGCTCGCCAGCCGGGGCGCCAGCGGCATCGACGGCACGGTCTCTGCGGCGATCGGCGCAGCGCTGGCGCACCAGGCCGCGGGCGGCGGCCCGGCGTTCGCGCTCGTCGGGGACCTGGCGTTCCTGCACGACATGCCGGGACTCGCCCTCGGGCCTGCCGAGCCCCGTCCCGACCTGTGCCTGGTCGTCGTCAACAACGACGGCGGCGGGATCTTCTCGCTGCTCGAGCAGGCCGCGTTCGCCGGGCACGCGGGCGCGGAGGGCACAGAGGGCCCCTTCGAGCGGGTTTTCGGCACACCGCACGGGACGGGCATCCGCCACCTCGCGGCAGCCTTCCGGCTTCCCTACGCGCGCGCGGAACGGGCCAGCGGCCTGGCCGCGGCGCTGCGGGGGAGGGGGCTGAGAATCGCCGAGGTCAGGACGGACCGGGCGGCAGGGGCCGGGCTGCGGTCCGCCCTGCAGGCGGCAGCCGCCCGGGCGATCCTGGACGCGCAGCAGGAAGCCCCGCGCCCGTAACGAGGCGGGCGCTCCCCTGCTTCCCCTGCCCTGGCATCCTCCCCGCCCTGAAGGGCGGGAACTCTGCGTGGCTGGCACATCAGATGCACAGCCGGGAGCGGCATCGCCTGGCCATCGCGGTATCGCCGTCCCCGGCATCACGCCGCGGGAGCTGGCACGGCAGGCAGGCCGAACCATCAAGCATCATGACAGCAGCAAGGTTGGTGTTATGATGACTGCATGCGTACCACCGTGACCCTGGACCCCGACGTCGCGGCACGGCTGCGGGATGTGGCCCGCGAGCGCCAGGTCTCCTTCAAGGAGGCGCTTAACTCGGCGGTCCGCGCGGGACTTGCGGCCGGCCCGGCGGCACGGCCCTACCGCACCCCCGCGCGCTCCCTGGGACTGCGTCCCGGCATCAACCTGGACAAGGCCCTGGAGGTCTCCAGCGACCTTGAGGACAGGGAACTCATCCGCAAGCTCGAGCTGCGCAAGTGAAGCTTCCCGACGCGAACCTCCTGATCTATGCGCTCGACGACACGTCGCCACGGCACGAGGGTGCAAAGGAATGGCTGGACACGGCGTTGTCGGGTAGCGAGCCGGTGGGTTTCGCGTGGCTGGTCCTGCTCGCGGTCCTGCGGCTGACTACCCGGGCTGCGGTGTTTGCCCACCCCTACCGGCCGGAGGAGGCGCTTGAGGTCATCGATGGCTGGCTCGGCCAGCCATGCGCGACGGTCGTGCACGCGACTGCACGGCACCCGGGTATCCTCCGCAGGCTTCTGGTGCCGCTGGGAACGGCGGGAAACCTGACCAGTGATGCCCACCTGGCTGCGCTGGCCATAGAGCACAGCGCCACGCTGTGTTCGTGCGATGCCGACTTTTCCCGTTTCCCCGGAGTGGACTGGGTGGACCCGCTGCGTACCGCGGGCTAGCCGCAGAGCGTGCCGGGAACGGCCGCGGCGCGGCTGCGTGCCGGGAGCTCAGCCTTCCAGGGCGTGCCGCACCGGGTCGAACTTCACCTGCGTCTCCGCCAGCTCGGCCGGGGGATCGGAGTCCGCGACGATGCCGCAGCCGGCGAACAGGCGCGCCCTGCGCCCGTCAAGCTCCGCGCAGCGCAGCGCGATACCCCACTCGCCGTTGCCCCGGGCGTCCACCCAGCCGACCGGTCCTGCGTACCGGCCCCTTTCCATGGTTTCCAGCTCGCGGATGAGGTCCATGGCGGCCTCCGCGGGAGTGCCGCAGACGGCAGCGGTCGGGTGCAGCGCCGCCGCCAGGTCCAGTGCCGAGCGGCCGGCCCTGAGCCTGCCGCGTACCCGCGTGCCGAGGTGGTGCACGTTCGCCAGCTTCAGCAGTGACGGGCGGGGCGCGATGTCAAGGGTCCCGCACAGCGGGCCGAGCGCCTCGCGCACCGACGCGACCGCGTAGGCATGCTCTTCGGTGTTCTTCGCGGAGGCCAGCAGGCCCGCGCCGAGCCTCGCGTCCTCGGCGGCGCGAGCGCCACGCGGCGCCGTCCCGGCCAGGATGAGCGCGCTGACCTCGCGGCCCCGCCGCCTGACGAGCAGCTCGGGTGTGGCGCCGATGAGGCGGTCGCAGGCGAACGTGAAGCAGTCCGGGTACCGTGCGGCCAGCCGGCGGAGCGGGACGCGGGCGTCGATGGGGTCAGTGGCCGTGGCATACAGGTCCCGTGCGAGCACGACCTTGCGCAGCCCGCCGGACCTTATCCTTTCCACCGCCGCCGCGACCGCCTGCTCCCACTGCGGCGCGCTCATGCTGCCGTCGTGCCAGCGCAGCCCGGCTGGGGGAGCCGGTTCGGCGGGGGACGGCGGCAGGGCCCCGCTTCCGCAGCCCGCCGGCGGGCTGCCGGAGGCGGAGACGGCGCTGCCGCCCGAGATGGTGGTGAGCCACGACCTGCCGCCGGGGCTCCTGCCCAGGACCACGCTGGGCACGACCAGCACGGACCCCTCGGAGGCCGGGTCGAAGGTGAAGCTGCCGAACGCGACGAGGCCGGTGCCGGGGCGGCGGACCTGGTCGTCGGCCTCGGCGCCGTCGAAGAGGTCATGCAGCCATTTCCCGGCCGCCGTGAACCGGTCCTCGCCGGCCGGCAGCGTGATCCGCGCGGCCTGCCCCCAGGCGACGAGGCCGGCACCGCGGCGGACCCAGGCCAGCGCGCCGGGATCGGGCAGCGCCGCGAGCAGGTCACCGGGGTCGGCGACGGGAACCGTGCGGGCGGCGAGCCTGCCGCCTGCCCCCGGGGACACCCGCGGCTTCCGGCCTGCCGGGCCCGGCGGCTCGCGTGTCCCTCCTGACCTGCACGTCGCGTCGTCCGCGTCGGCTGACACGGCACACGAGTTTACGCGACGCCCCTCGTGCCCCAGGAAGCCGGGATTCCTGCAAGCCCTCCGGGCCGGCGAGGGCATCCGGGCCCACGCGGCCCGGGTCTCGCAGATGCGGGCTCCCGCAGCGGGCCAGTGAGCGTGGCCCGCACACGCTGACGCACCCCGCGGCCGGTCAGGTTCGCCATGCATTGCGCGCACGGCGGCAGCGCGGGGCTGGCCGGCAGCGCGGGGCTGGCCGGGGAACTGCCCGGGCATCAGCCGCCGGCACGCTCAGAGCAGGCTGAGCTGGACGGGCCGCCGGCCCCGCCACTCCGGCCCCCTCCGGGCGTGCCCCGGCGCGGCTTCCCGGGTGCGCCCCGGGCTGGCGGCACCGATTCCGTAGCGCCGCGCGAGCTCACGCACCTGCTCTGTGATCCTCGCCTGGTACTCCCGCGGCGCATAGGCGCCGGGCCCGTACATGTCCCGGTACCGGGGCACGAGCCCGGGATGGTTCTCCCGCAGCCACCGGAAGAACCACTCACGCGCCCCGGGCCGCAGGTGCAGCACGATCGCGGACACATGCGCCGCCCCGGCCTCCGCGGCCTGGCGCACCGTGGCGTCCAGCTGCGCGGGAGAATCGGAGAGGAACGGCACCACGGGCCCCATGAGCACGCCGCAGCGCAGGCCGCTCCCGGTCAGCGCGGCGCACGTCTCAAGCCGCCGCTCCGGGTGCGGTGTCCCAGGCTCGAGGGAACGCCAGAGCTCCTTGTCGACGAATCCGGCCGAGACGTTCAGCCCGACGTCGGTAACCTCGGCGGCCTCGGCGAGCAGGTCGCGGTCACGGAGGATCAGCGTGCCCTTGGTGAGGATGGAGAACGGGTTGGCCGCGTCCCGCAACGCGGCGATGATGCCGGGCATGAGCCGGTAACGGCCCTCGGCCCGCTGGTAGCAGTCCACGTTGGTGCCCATGGCGATGTGCTCGCCCTGCCAGCGTGGCGAGGCCAGCGCTGCGCGGAGCAGGCTGGGGGCGTTGACCTTGACCACGACCTTGGAGTTGAAGTCGAGGCCGGCATCAAGGTCCAGGTACGTGTGCGTGTTCCTGGCAAAGCAGTAAAAACACGCGTGCTGGCAGCCGCGGTAGGGGTTGACGGTCCAGCGGAACGGCATCCGTGACGCGGGGGGCACACGGTTGATGATCGACTTCGCGTATACCTCATAGAACGTCATCCCCCGGAAACCGGGCGTGGCGAAGGTCCGCGCCACCGGCGCGCGGGGGGTCCCCGGCCGGCGCCGCACCCCCTGCGCGGGCTGCGCTCCCCGCCCGAAGAGCGCGAGCGGCACCCCTGCGCCGGGGCGGCAGCCGCCAGCCGCGCCCGTGGTGCCGTCCCCCCCTCGGCGCCGCACCCTCCTGCCAGGGCGCCGCACCCTCCTGCCAGGGCGCCGCACCCTCCTGCCAGGGCGCCGCGCTCTGGCGTGCCGTTCAGCCGCAGATGATCCCATCGCATGCGGCCGATAGTAGAACTATTATTCGATTACGGCAACAAGAGATCGAACTGGCGTCCGGCCGTGCGGAGGGCCGGACGGAGACGGGACGGGCACGAAGCCGGAACGATTGGATAAAGATCTAGTCTTGGGGGATAGTTAGATCGTATCCACCAGCGCGTGACGCGGAGGTGGCGCTATGGCGCTGTCGCAGGACGAGCAGCGCAAGCTCGCAGAGATTGAACGGCGGCTCGCAGCCGACGACCCCGGGTTTGCCGCCCGGATGTCGTCCTTCCGGCGGCCGGGCCCGCTGCGGATGCTGCGGTCGGTGAAGGCGCGCATCATCGGGTCGCTGGTCACGGTCGTCATTGTCGGGCTGGTCTCCCTCCTGGTCTACGCGGTGCTCCCGTTCCGGTCCGGCGGCGCGCGCTCCGTGGGTGGCCGTCCCGGCGCGCCGGCCGGGCAGCCGGTGATGACCGTTTCCGGCGGCGGTCATCCCCGCCCGGCCACTGCCGGGGCCGGCGCGGGCGGGGCGGCGGTGAGCGGGACGGCGCGGCAGGGCCACAGTTCTCGCCCGCCTGCCCGGCCGTCGCCGGGCAGGAGCGCGCAACCGGCGGCGAGCAGCGGGCCGGCGTCCTCCGCGGCGGGCAGATCGTAAGCCTCCGCTGACCGCGCCGCCGCGGGATTATGTCCCTGGGCGGCCCCATCGCCGGGACGGGGCCCACCCCGTCCGGCAACCGTAACCCTGACGCCGCGCAGGAAGCCCCGCCCGTGCCCCGGGGCGGCACGGGCGGATCTCCCGCCATCGGGCGGGAGAGGAGGCCAGGAAACGAGTGATCGTGTCCCGGGCCCGCCTGCCGGGGGCCTGACGGGCCTGGCGTGGAACCCGGGGGCAGAGGAGAGGCGTCCAAGTTCCCGAGACGGCCACGGCGGGCCCCGGAACCGCCTGTGGCCGGGGAACGGAGACGGCTCATGTTCACCTCGCGGCCGCGCCGGCCCGGAACCGGGCGCGTTCACCAGGTTCCCCGTCCAGTCCTCGCGCCGGTCCTGGCCGCCGCGTCGATCGCGCTGGCCGCCTGCGGGGGCGCCGCGCCGGCTCCAGGCCACCGCCCCGGCCCTCCCGGTGCCGCCAGCCACCGGTCACCCGGGGGCGGCGGCCTGTGCACGGCCACCGCGACGCTGGACAGCCTCACGGTTACGCGGACTGACGCTTTCCCGGAGAACCACATCCGGTTCACGTTCCCGGCCAGGGTGACGGTCAGCGACCCGGCGAGCGCGCAGGCGGTAGCCAGGGTGCTGTGCGGGCTGCGCGGGCCGGGCGCCCCCGCCGCGCGCGGCGCCCCCGCCGCATACGGTGCCCCCGCCGCGCACGGGGCCGCCATCGCCTGCCCCATCAACCTCGGCGTCACCTACCAGCTCAGCTTCGCCTCGCCCGGGCGGCGCTTCGCCCCGGTGAGCGTCGGCGCGACAGGCTGCGAACTGGTCCGCGGGCTCGCCGCCACCCGCTGGGTACGGGGATCGCCGCTGCTGTGGCGCACGCTGGGAACCGCGATGCACCTTCCCAGCCCCGGAAACGCCGCCTTCCGGGGATCCCCGCCGCAATCCGCGCGGAACTGACCGCACCACCCGGCATGCGGCCCCCGCCGGCCGCGGTGTTTGCCGCCGCGTGATCTGGATACCCCATCCGTGACGCCGGATGCCGCTGACGCCGAAGGGAGGCGGGCAGAATGCCCAAGGCCACCAAGGGCGGCGAGCCGAAAAGCGAGGAGCTCCCCAGCACGCTGCAGCGCTCGTCGAAGGAAGCCCAGGAGACCTACGCCAAGGCGCACGACAGCGCGGTCGAGACCTACGGTGAGGGCCAGCGGGCGCATCGCACCGCGTACTCGGCGCTCAAGCACAAGTTCGAGAAGAAAGGCAACCGCTGGGTCAAAAAGGAGGAGAAGGGCCCCTCCGGCCCGCGGGCCAGGAACCCCCGGTCCCGAGAGGGCACAGGCAGGACCTCCGGCGGGGTGGACGTCGAGGGCAGTTCCAGGAAGGAGCTCTACGAGCGCGCCGCCGACCTCGACGTGCAGGGCCGCTCCAGGATGTCGAAGGAGGAGCTGGCCCAGGCGATCGCGCGCAAGCAGGGGTAACGGCCATGCCGGTGGATGAGCGCACGAAGGAAACGGTACGCGCGCTGCCCGGCCGGTATCCGCGGGGTTACGTCCAGGAGGAAGCGGGCTTGTTCGTGACGAACACGGCTGCCGGGCTGTTCCGGCTCCTGTGCCTGCCGGTCCTGGCCCGCGACAGCGTGCCGTCGGGTGCCCCCGTTAAGGCGGCCCAGGCCCTCTACGGGCGGCATTGGGACAGCGCGCCGGAGATATCCAAGCCGGATGACGGCGAACGCGCCGGCGTGCTCCGCGAGGCCGGCTACGACGAGGCAGAGGACGCCAGCCGGCGCCTTGGCGCGGCGGCGCGCATGGTGCTGGAGCGCTACGGCGGGGACCTGCAGAACCTGCGTCAGGCCGCGGGCGGTGACGGGACGCGGCTCCGCAGCCTGCTCAGGGAGATCCCGGGTGTGGACGACGCCGCCGCGCGGTCTTCCTGCGTGACGCCCAGATGTTCCGGCCGGAGGCCGGTCCCGTCATCGACGGGCATGCCGCGAAGGCGGCCGCACGGCTCGGCCTGCCGTCCGGCCCGGAGGAGCTGCTGACCGACGTGGCGCGCGGCCAGGGTCATGAGATGCTCTCCTGGCTCGCCGGCGCTCTCGCGCTCGTGGATGCCCGCGGCGAGTACGACCGCATACGGGAACGCGTGCACGCCTGAGGCACAGGCGGCCCGCGCGAGCGGCCGATGTGCCGGCGGGCGCCATCGCAGGCCGCCGGTCACGGGCCCGTACCGGGGAGCCCGGGAGTGTCCCCCGGGCCGGCACCGCGGGCCGGGGGACGGCCGGAGGTCACCGGGCGTGGCCAGCCGCCCCGGGCCGGCCCCTTACCGGCAGCAGCAGGCCCCGCCGCACGCGCAGGCCCCGCCGCCGGCCTGCCCGCCCCGGTCACCGGGCGATGCCCCGCCGCCGACCGTCACGGTGGACAGGAGCTTGACCGTGTCGTCGTGCCCCTCGGGGCACGTGCACGGTGCCGATGACTCGCTCATCGGGCGGCTGATCTCGAAGGTGGCGCCGCACGCACGGCACCGGTACTCATAGCGCGGCACGTAGCCAGCCTACGCGGCCGGCCTGCCCGCGGGAAGAGCGCCGGCGGGATGGCCGGGCCGGATCCGCAGGGCACGGCCTGCCCGCCCCGCTGGCTGCCGGGACGCTAGAGTCACGGTGTGAGCGCGTGGATCTGCGCGACGTGCGGGGTGCAGCACGCCGACACGGCACAGCCGCCCGGGGAGTGCGCGATCTGCTGTGACGAGCGGCAGTACGTGCCCGTTGGCGGGCAGCGCTGGACGACCCTGGGGGAACTTGCTGCCGCAGGGCACCGCAGCGAGGTCCGCGAGATCGAGCCGGGCCTGCCCGGGCTGTACGGGATCGGGGTCGACCCGCCGTTCGGGATCGGCCAGCGCGCGCTGCTCGTCCGCACGCCCGCGGGCAACCTGCTGTGGGACATCCCCGGCTTCCTCGACGAGGCCGCCATCCGGCGGGTTCGGGAGCTGGGCGGGCTGGCCGCGATCAGCGCGAGCCATCCGCATTTCCACGGGGTGCAGATGGAATGGAGCCGCGCGTTCGGCGGCGTGCCCGTGCTGATCCCCGAGGCCGACCAGGCCTGGGTGCGCCGCGGCGGCCCGGAGGTCGAGCTGTGGTCCGGTACCCGCGAGGTGCTGCCCGGGGTCACGCTGGTGCAGTGCGGCGGCCACTTCCCCGGCAGCGCGGTCGTGCACTGGGCCGGGGGAGCGGGCGGCCGGGGCGCGCTGCTGGCAGGTGACACGGTGACGGTCGTGCCCGACACCAGGTACGTGTCGTTCATGCGCAGCTACCCCAACCACATCCCCCTGCCGGCCCGCGATGTCGAGCGGATCCTCGCCGCCCTGGCGCCGTACGACTTCGAGAAGGTGTACGGCGGATGGTGGCCCAGGGTGGTCGGACGCGACGGGAAGGCCGCCGTCCGCCGCTCCGCGGAGCGCTACCTCGCCTGGCTCCGCGGTGATGCGGACCCGGATAACTGACGGTGCCCGGCCGGGCGCGGGCGGCGGGTTCACTACCGCACGGCGAGCCTGACGCGGTAGGTCCACCACCAGGGCTTCGGCTGCGCGAGGCGCCGGGCGGCGACCTGGCGCAGCCGCGTCAGGCCGGTCTCGTCGTCGCTGACGCCGCGGGAGCGCAGCGCGACGGCCCCGCCCTGGCTGCGGGCGAGCCCGGTCAGGCGCTCGCCGTCGCCCTCGTCCCTGCTGTGCACCGCGATCTCGGTCACGTGCCGGAACAGGCCGCTGCGCCGCATCCGCTCCGCATGCCCGCCCTTGCCCGCGTACGGGGGACGCAGCCCATGGGCGACCTCGAGCTCGCGCACCCGCGCGTCGAAGGCAGCGTAGGCGGCGTCGGTCTCCCAGTCGACGCACGGCGGCCAGTCACAGTCGTAGGCGGCCAGGACCCCGCCGGGACGCAACAGGCGTGCGATCTCGGGCAGCGCCCGCGCCGGGTCGAACCAGTGCATCGCCTGGCTGGCGGTGACGATATCGGCGCACTGGCCCGGCAGGCCGGTCTCCTCGGCGGTCGCGCCGATGACCGTGAACTCGCCGGCGCCGGCGGGCAGCCCGGCGATCCTGCGCTCCGCGACCTTCCGCATGTCCGCTGACGGCTCGATGGCGGTCACCCGCCGTGCCCGGCCCGCCCACGGCAGCAGCGACAGGCCGCTTCCCGAGCCAAGATCCACCACGTCCGGCATGGTGACGCCCGCCCACTGGCTGATCAGCTCCGCGAGCGTCACCGGCGGCTGGGGACGCACCGCGTCGTAGCCGGCGGCGAACCCGGAAAACCGCGCTACCGCGTCTGCCATCGGGTCCTGCTCCCTCCGTCACCGGTCCTGTCAGGCACGACCATGATGCCGCCTTACTCCTGGCCGGCGCCGGCCAGCCTGCCGAGAACCTCGTCCTGGGCTGCCAGGTGCTTCTGGATCTCCATCACCTCGTGCAGCAGCGCCTCGGCGTCCTGGTAGGTCTGCAGCGCCCGCTTGTCGCTGGCCTTCGCCTGGAGGTTCTGCCCGACGATGATGATCGGCAGCAGGACGAGCTGCAGGAAGTTGGACGAGACCCAGGCGATGAGGACCGTCATGTTGTGGCTGGTGATCGCCGACGGCAGGCTGACCAGGGCGATCGCGGCGAACAGGTAGCCGCACCACATCGTGCCGACCACCGTGGTGATCGCCAGGCCGACCCGCCCGTTGAACCCGATCCGCTCGTCGTCCACCCGCGGCGGCCGCGCTACCTTCCCCGCCAGGAACCGCGCCGTGCGCGGATGCGGGATGTAACTGTAGATGTTCATGCCTGGGCCTCCTGAGGCGGCAGCGGACAGGTCCAGCCAGGAGCCTACGGGCACGCGTCCGCGGTCAGCGTGAACTGCCCGCATTCCCGCGGGGTGCGGGGGACACGGGGCCGGCGGCGTGCCCGTGCTGGCCGGCCGCCTGGCCGGGCCGGCCATCTGGGGCCGTGGCCCCGGCGCCCGGCACGCCGGCGTCCGGCGCCTGCCAGTAGAACTGCCTGCCGCGCAGCAGGGAGACGAACGCGCCGATGACCGCCATGATCGCCGCGGCGGTGAACACCACCACCAGGCCGTGATGGAACGGCGCCGAGATGAGGCGCGGGAAGAACTGCTTGCCGGTGAGCACGCTGACCTGCCGTGCGGACAGCTTCGTCAGGACGCCGGCCGGGGCGAGCAGGCTGCGGATCGGGTTGTAGCCGAGCAGCGCGGCGAACATCGTGCTCACCGGGGGCAGGTGCGCCACCTTCGCGGCGACGTCCAGGGGCACGCCCTGGCTGCGGAGCCCCGCGGTCAGCGTGTGCGGGAGCGTGCTGGCCAGGCCGGCCACCATCAGCGAGAAGAAGATGCCGATCGACAGCGACATCCCTGAGTTCTGGAACGTCGACCGCATACCGGAGGCGGAGCCGCGGCGGTGCGCGGGGACGCTGCTCATGATCGCGGACGTGTTCGGCGAGGCGAACAGGCCGGAGCCGACGCCGTTGCAGAAGACGAGCAGCCCGAATAGCCAGTAGGGGAACACCACGGGCAGCAGCATCAGCCCGGTGAACGCGCAGGCGGCCACGAGCAGGCCGAGGGTTGCGAACAGCCGCTGCCCGTAGCGGTCGGACAGGTAGCCGGAGATCGGCCCGGCGATCAGGAAGCCGGCCGTCAGCGGGAGCATGTAGATGCCCGCCCACAGCGGCGTGTCGGCGTAGTTGTAGCCGTGCAGCGGGAGCCAGATCCCCGCCAGCCAGATGACCAGCATGAACTGGAGGCCGCCGCGGGCGATCGAGCTCAGGAGCGCGGCCAGGTTGCCGGCCGCGAACGCCCGGATCCGGAACAGCCCCAGGCGGAACATCGGCTCGGGGATCTTGGTCTCGATGATGCAGAAGGCAGCGAGCAGGGCGATCCCTGTGCCCAGGCCGCCGATGACCATCGGGTTCGCCCATCCGGTGGGGCTGCTGCCGTACGGCTGGATGCCGTAGGTGATGGCGACGAGCAGCAGCCCGGCGCCGAGGGCGAAGGTGACGTTGCCCGGCCAGTCGATCTTCGCACGGCGCGTGGCGGCGATCTCGTGCAGGCTCCGGTAGGCCCACACCGTGCCGAACAGCCCGATCGGCACGTTCACCCAGAACACCGCGCGCCAGTCCCAGGCCGCCAGCAGGCCGCCGAGCAGCAGGCCGGCGAACTGGCCCGAGATGCCCGCGATCTGGTTGATGCCGAGAGCCATGCCGCGCTGGCCGGCCGGGAAGGCGTCGGTGAGGATGGCGGCGGAGTTCGCCATCAGCATCGAGCCGCCGAAGGCCTGCACCACCCGCCAGATGATCAGCCACAGCGCGCCGGCGGCGCCGGTGAGCGGGTCGAGGGACAGCGCGATGGACGCCGCCGTGAAGACCACGAAGCCGAGGTTGTAGATGCGGACCCGGCCGAACATGTCACCCAGCCGGCCCAGGGTCACGACCAGGACAGCCTGGACGAGCAGGTAGCCGATGATCATCCACAGCAAGTAGGTGATGTTGCCGGGCGCCAGCGGGTCCAGGTGGATGCCGCGGAAGATGGCGGGCATCGAGATGATCACGATCGAGGCGTCGATCGTGGCCATCGTCATGCTGAGCGTGGTGTTGGACAGCGCCACCCACTTGTAGCGGTCCCGTGCGGGCCGCCCCGCGGCCCCGCCCCGCGCAGTCCCGGCGGGCTGCCGCCAGGCTCCGCCGGATGATGCCGCGGGAGGGTCCCCGCCGCCGCGCCGCCCGCCGCCCGCCGCCCGCCCTGCCGTCCCCTGCTCAGCCCCTCGCCACCGCACGTTCATCTAGCATACGGCCAGAAAGTTGCTTGATCACAACTATTTTTCAGGCCGGATGGGCCGGCTAGCGCAGGTAGGCGAGGTGGGGACCGTGCCGTTCGCGGTACTCGTCCATCAGCTCCCGCGCGGCCGTCACACCGGGCACCAGCGGGTGCTGGGCGAGCGCGAGGGCCGCCAGGCCCGCGTCACCGCTCACCGCGGCGCTGACGATCCCGCGCTCGTACTCCTTCACCTGGGTGATGAGCGCCCGCGCCGACCGGGGGAGCTCGCCGCAGGCCAGGGGAGCCACGCCGCCGCCGTGGACGAACGCCGGCACCTCGGCCACGTCGTCGGCATCGAGGAAGCCGAGCGCGCCGCCGCCCGGGGTGTTGACGATGACCGTGCCGGGGTGCCGTGACGTCAGCCCCTCGATCACCCGGAGCGCGATGCCCTCGTAACCGCCCAGGCGTGCGTCGTCCAGCCGCCCGGGCCCCGCCGCGGCCCGGCTCGCCCGGGCGCGCGCCTGGCCGCTGTCGCCGTCGGCGTCGGCTCGCATGTAGGTGTCGTGGCGGATGCCCATCAGCGCCGAGTAGGCGGCCCAGGCGTCGTGCACGCCGCCGGCGGCGAAAGCCTTCGCGACCCCGGTGAGGAGCTCTTCGTTGAGCCGCAGCACGTCCTGGCCCCTGCTCGCCCCCGCCCGGGCGACGGCGTCGACGTAGCGCTTCGGGTCATAGAAGTAGTACACGTACTCGGTCGGTATGGCGCCGACCCTGCGCACGAGCGCGGGATCGAAGATGGCGAACCGGTGGTCGAAGCGCTGCAGCTCCTCGTAGCGGGCCAGCAGCTCGCCGATGCGCTCCTCGCCCCCGGTGGTGACGGAGGTGATCCAGCCCAGATGGTTCAGCCCGCCGTAGCGGAACCCGGTCACGCTGGCGTCGGCGCCGAGGAAACGCGCCAGGCACCCGATCGTCCCGCTCGGCGTGTCGCACACGCCGACGGCCCGCACGCGCGCGTGCAGCGAGATCGCCTGCGTGATCAGGCCCGCGGGGTTGGTGAAGTTGATGAGGACCGCCCCGGGCGCCAGCCGCGCGAGGGCCTCGCAGTAGGACAGGACGACCGGGATGGTGCGAAGCGCCATCGCGCAGCCTCCCGGCCCTGTGGTTTCCTGGCCGACCAGGCCGCGCCGCAGCGCCACCTCCTCGTCGATGACGCGGCCGCGGTCGCCGCCGACCCGGATCGCGGAGAACACGAAGTCCGCTCCGGAGAACGCTTCCTCCGCATCGGCGGTCGCGTGAACGGTGCCCGGGTGGCCCAGCGCCCCCGCGAGCTCGACGGCCAGCCGCGCGATCGTCTCCCGCCGCACGGTGTCCGGTTCGAGCAGGCAGATCTCGCCGAAGAGCGCGGGGCGCCCGTGCAGGATCGCGCGGACGAACGCGGGGACCCGCATCCCGCCGCCGCCGATGACCGCAAGCTTCATCGGGAACATCACCTCTCATCATCGGTACGGGATCGCGTTCCGGTGCCGGATCCTGCCGGCGCGCTGGCGCCGCCTGGTCCTCCGGGGCCCGGCGCTGATCCTGCGGGGTTCCCCGGTGCCGCCGCAGCCCCGTGCGCCGCGCTGAGCACCCCGGCCGCGGCGAGCGGCCCCGCGGTTCCCAGCAGGCCCGCCATATCCACCTCGCCGACCGCCCCGAGCCTGCTCACCGCCTGCGAACCAGCCGTGTTGGCTGCTGCGACGGCCCCGGTGACGGGCACGCCCCGGCACAGGGCAGCGATCAGCGCGCCCGCGAAGGAATCACCCGCGCCCGTCCGGTCGCGAACCGTGACCTGCTCGACTCCGTGGGTCACCTCTGTCACTGCCTCCCGGCTGACGACCACGGCGCCGCCTGCCCCGCGCTTGACGACGGTGACCGGGCACCACTCGGCGGCTGCGCCGAGGGCGGCCCGCAGCGAGCTGGCCCGCGCCAGCCGCAGCAGTTCCTCCTCGTTGGGCAGGAACAGGTCCGCAAGGCGCGCGCAGCTCAGCACCGTCGCCGGATACGCCGCGATCTCTTCGAGGTTGACATCCAGCGCCACCCTGATGCCCAGTGACCGCGCCGCGCGCAGCAGGCGCGCCACGCCAGGACCGGGATGCAGGTAGCACCAGGCCGGGCGGTACGAACGCAGCACCTCGTGCCAGTGCTTCGCGCCCGGCCTGCGGCGCGGCGGGAGATACGTGATGAACGCGCGGTCGCCGTCGAAGTTCAGCACCACGGAGATCCCGGCGGAGCGGCCGCTCACCCGCCGGGACGGGGAAAGATCGACGCCGGCCCGGCGGCAGTGCTCGGTGACGACACGCGACCCGAGATCGTCGCCGAGGACCGCCGCGAGGCCGGCCCGCGCGCCGGCCTGGCTGGCCGCGCTCGCCGCCGTCACCGCGCCGCCGCAGGAGAGCCCGAACTCGTCCGCGAAGACCTCCTCGCCGGGCCGGGGAAGCGCCGGGACGTGACCGAAGACGACCTCCACGAACACCGAGCCGAGCGCGATCAGGTCCACAGCGCCCGATGATAGGGAGGCAGCGGGCGCGGCATCCGCTCTGCGCGGCGGGGCCGGGCGCACGTCAGCCACCTCAGCTCCCGGCCGTGCCGGATGCCGCGGGCGGCAGGCCGCCGTCGTGCGGGGGGCGGGACACCGCCGCGGTCAGCAGCCGCCAGGCGAACTCCGTGCCCGCCGCGATGCAGCCGTCCACGACGGCGTCCGTGCCCAGCGCGCTGACCTGGACCTCGGGCATGACCGGCGCCATCTGCGCAAGCTCGTCGCTGACCGCGGCGGCGAATCCGGGTGCCTGGCCGATGCCCCCGCCGAGCACGATGAGTTCCGGGTCGACCACGGTCACGGCCGAGCAGACAGCCTTGGCGATCAGCCGTGCCTCCGCCCTGACCACGGCGGCCGCGCGCCTGTCCCCGGCGGCGGCCGCGGCGAACACGCGGCGCGCGGACAGCGGTCCCCGCATGTCGGCACGGCGGGCTGCGCGCACCACGCCGGACGCGGAGGCGGCCGCCTCCAGGATCCCCCTGCGCCGGGCGTCGCGCCCGTCCGCGCCGCCGTCGCCGGCCAGCGGCATGTAGGCGATCTCGCCCGCGACACCGTGCCTGCCGCGGTGCAGCCGCCCGTCGATGACAAGCCCGAGGCCGATGCCCGTGCCGATCCAGACGAAGGCGAAGTCGCGGACGCCGCGGCCGTGGCCGTGGGTGCGTTCGGCGAGCGTGGCGGCGTTCACGTCGTTTTCGATCACGAGGCCGGGCCCGAAGGCCTGCCTCAGCCCGGCCAGCACGCCGGGCCTTCCCCAGCCGGTGATCCCGCCGGGCAGCGCCATGCTGTCACGGTGCGGATCGTAGACGCCGGGGCAGCCGATGACGGTCTGCGTGACGGCCCGCCTGGTGATGCCGGCCTGCTCGCACAGCGCATCGGCGAGGCCGATCAGCTCCGCGACCCGGCCGCCCGCGCCCGCCGCCGTGACCTTCACCGACGATTTGGCCCGTATCCCGCCCGACAGGTCGGTGAGCGCGCCGCGGAGGTACTTCAGGCCCACGTCGAGGCCGAGCACGAAGCCCGCCTCAGGGCGGATCTCGTACAGGCGCGCCGGCCTGCCTGGCACGCCGGTCCGCTGGCCAGCCGGCCGGACCAGGCCGCAGCGCTCCGCCTCGGCGAGAGCGAGCGACACGGTCGGCTTGGACAGCCCGGACAGGCGGGCGAGCTCGGCGGGGGAGCACCGGCCGAGCCGCCGGATGTGATCGAGCAGGAGCTGCGCGTTGAGTGCCCTGATGAGGGGGGGCCGCGCGGCCGAGATGCCGCCGGCGGCGTGCGGCTGGGCGGCTGGCACCGGGCCGCCCTGTGGTGTGCTGCCAGCCGGCCCGCTGGGCCGCCGGCCCGGGATCCGGGTCACGGCCATCTCCGGCCGGGGTTTCCCAGCTTCGCAGCGGACACGATTCCCCTATCATCGCGGTCGGCGCTAGCCGATGGTGCCACGGCCGGCGGTGCCCGGGCGCGGAGCGCCACCCGGCCGCGGCCGGTGCCCGGTCACAGCCTGGCCTCCGGTCACATTTTGATCACGGCCCTGTTCCCGTACAGATAGTTAGGATACTCTCCTAACAAATTTGGCGGAGCCTGGCGAGCAGCATTATTTCCGGAACGGGCAGGTGTGCGGCGCCCGCCGCAGTACGCGACCCGCCGCGGTGAGCCGGCCCTTCCCCACACGCAGAACTCGCAGCGAAGGGGTACCGCAATGAGACGACGGCTCACGGTGCTCGGGATCATCGTCGCAGCCAGCCTGCTGGCCGCCGCGTGCAGTTCCGGCGGGTCCGGTCCGTCCGGCGGCGGCACACCGGCCGCAGGCGCGGCGCTGACCATCGACAACGAGAGCGGCAGCCTGTGGACCTGCAACTTCAACCCGTTCAACCTGTCGGACGAGCCATACTCGTTCGGGACCGTGTACGAGCCGCTCGCCTTCGTCAACACGCTGCAGAACGCGAAGGCCACGCCGTGGCTGGCCAGCGCGTGGGCGTGGGGCAGCGGCAACACGACACTCACGTTCACGATCAGGAACGGGGTGAAGTGGAGCGACGGGAAGCCGCTGACCGCGGCGGACGTGGTGTTCACCTTCAACCTGATGAAGAAGTACACCGCGCTCGACCTCACCTCGATCTGGTCGGTGCTGTCCAGCGTCACCCAGCGGGGTGCCGACCAGGTCGTGATGAGGTTCAGCAAGCCCGCGGTCGAGTACTTCTACTACATCGCCGACCAGGTCCCGATCGTGCCGCAGCACATCTGGTCGTCCGTCGCCAACCCGGTCAAGTACCCCGACACGCACCCGGTCGGCAGCGGCGCGTACCTGATGAGCCGCTGCACGCCGCAGAACATCACCTACACGGCCAGCCCGCACTACTGGCAGCCTGGGGTGCCGAAGGTGAAGACGGTCAACTACCCGGCGTTCACCACCAACGACACGGCCAACACCTACCTGGCGGACGGGCAGGCGCAGTGGGGCAGCCAGTTCATCCCGGACATCAGGAAGTTCTACCTGTCCAAGAGCCCCGGCTACCACATGTGGTTCCCGCCGGTCGCCAACGTGACGATCTTCCCCAACCTGACCAACCCGCTGCTGAGGAACGTGGCGGTCAGGCAGGCGATGTCCTACGCGATCAACAGGCAGCGCGTCTCCCAGGTCGGCGAGTACGGTTACGAGCCGCCGTCCAACCAGACCGGGATCGTCACCCCGACGTTCTCCTCCTGGCTCGACTCCCCGCAGGCGGCGGCGTACGGCAACGGCTACGCCTACAACCCGGCCAAGGCGATCTCCATCCTGAAGGCCGCGGGCTTCACCAAGGGCCCGGGCGGCATCATGCAGAAGAACGGCCAGAAGCTGTCCTTCACCCTGATCAACAACGGCGGGTTCTCCGACTGGGTGGCGTCGGTCAACGTCATCCAGCAGGAGCTCAAGGCGGTCGGCATCCAGATCACCCCCAAGGACCAGGCGGCACCCGCCTACCAGTCCGCGCTGTACAACGGCAACTACCAGCTCGCCTACTACGCCGAGACCGGCGGGCCGACGCCCTACTACGAGCTGCGCCAGTGGCTGTACTCGGGCAACTCGGCGCCGGTCGGCCAGCCGGCCGCCACCAACTTCGAGCGCTACAGCAACCCGGCCACCGACGCGCTGCTCGCCTCCTACGCCAACACCACCAGCCCGGCCGCTCAGCACGCGATCGTGGACAAGCTGCAACTGGTCATGCTGCAGCAGGTGCCGGTGATCCCGGTCACCGAGCAGGTCGACTGGTTCCAGTACGACACCGGCAGCTTCACCGGCTGGCCCACACCGGGCAACCCCTACGCGCAGCCGGCCGCCTACGACTACCCCGACTGGGGTCAGGTGCTGATGCACCTGGCGCCGAAGAAGTAACGGCAGCGGCGCGGGGCATGCGCGCGGGCGTCAGCCGGCGCGCATGCCCCAGAGGAGGGAACGAGGCAGGCCATGGGACCGAGTGACCGCACGGGCGGTACGGCGGCCGGGAGGACGGCGTGAGGTTCGCGCTTCGCCGCCTTGGTTTCTTCGCGCTGACCCTGTGGGCCGCGCTCACCCTCAACTTCTTCCTCCCCCGGATGATGCCGGGGAACCCGGCCGAGGCCATGATGGCCAAGTTCCGCGGCCCGGTGACAGGCCAGGCGCTCAAAGCGCTGGAGGTGGCGTTCGGCGTCAACACCCACCAGAGCCTGCTGGCCCAGTACGGCGCCTACCTCGGTGACGTGGCCACCGGCAGGTTCGGCACCTCGCTGTATTTCTATCCGGAATCGGTGGGGCGGGTCATCGCGGACGCCATCCCCTGGTCGCTCGGCCTGGCCGGGGTCACCACCGTGCTGGCGTTCGGCCTGGGAACCGGTATCGGGATCGTGGCGGCCTGGCGCCGGGGCGGGCGG